>Ga0129308_1001527_pt1 | contig 23770 bp, 30 predicted proteins | sample L827metagenome_FD_94440 | JGI IMG/M metagenome (GOLD analysis project Ga0129308, IMG submission 94440) | Ring-tailed lemur group fecal microbial communities from Wisconsin, USA - L827 metagenome | ecosystem: Host-associated > Mammals > Digestive system > Large intestine > Fecal | place: USA... | reverse complement strand
TGAGGCATCCTGCGATGTGCCGGACTTCCGGGAGGGCTTCCGGGAGCAGGAGAACGCCATCATCGAGCTGCGGAGCAAGTTTGCTCCCGGCGACGGCGTGGACTACCTTCTGGACCTTCTCTCCCGCATCAGCAAGGACAACGGCGTGACCACCCGCGACAACGGCGTGAGCCAGGAAGTGGAGGCCCGCACCGGCGTTTCCCTCAAGCAGTTGGTCCAGGTCAAGCCTCGCGTGCAACTTCGTCCCTACCGCACCTTCCTTGAGGTCGAACAGCCGGAAAGCGAGTTTATCCTGCGTCTGGATAACGACGGGAATGTTGGCCTGTTTGAGGCAGACGGCGGCATGTGGAAGATGCAGGCAAAGGCATCCATCGTGGCCTACTTCGAGGAGAAGCTGGCCGAGGAGATCACCGGCGGCAAGGTTGTTGTGATGATGTGATGGAGCCGCTGGTCGTTATCTGCAAGGACCGGGCGGAATGGCTGGAGGCCCGAAAGGACGGGCTGGGAGCGTCTGACGCTTCCTCCGTCCTGGGCATCTCGCCCTGGAAAACCAATGTTCAGCTATGGGAGGAAAAGACCGGCCTGGTAGTGCCAGAGGACATCGGGGACAACCCGTTTGTGAAGTACGGGAACGACGCGGAGCCTCTGCTTCGGCAGTTCTTCGCTCTGGACCACCCGGAGTACCGGGTCAGCTTTACTCCCTACAAGATCATCAAAAACGCGGAGCTGCCCTTCATCACCTGCACGCCGGACGGAGAACTGGAGGAGATTGCGACGGGCAGGCGCGGCGGACTGGAGATCAAGACAACGGAAATCCAGTCCTCCACCGGCTGGCTGCGCTGGAAAGGTCGCATCCCGGACGAGTATTACGCCCAGGTCTGCCAGCAGATGCTCGCGGCGGAATGGCAGTTCGTGGAGCTTCTGGCGCAAATCAAGTACACCACGGCGGACGGAGAGGACCGCAAGGAGGTCCGCCACTACAAAATCGAGCGGGCGGATGTCTGGGAGGACATCGCCTATATCAAGCGGGAGGCCGTTCCGTTCTGGAACTGCGTGCAGCAGCGCAGACGGCCAAATCTCAAGCTCCCGCCCATCTGACAGGAGGACAATATGAGCATGGAATTTGTAATGGGCAACAGCCTGGAGGCCCTGCCCAAGACGATTGACTTCAACTTCGAGGAGCTGAAAACCCAGCTTGCAAGCAGCCTGGAGCTTTACACCGGCCTGGTGGTCACGGAGGACGGCATCAAGTCCGCCAAGGAGGACCGCGCCAAGCTGAACAAGCTGCGGGAGGCCCTGGAGACCAAGCGCAAAGAGGTCAAGAAGGAGTGCATGGCACCCTATACCGACTTTGAGGGCAAGGTCAAGGAGCTGGTGGGCCTCATTGATAAGCCCATCGCTGCCATCGACGCGCAGCTCAAGACCTACGAGGAGCAGCGCAGGTCGGACAAGCGGGCCGCCGTCAAGGAGATTTACGACGAGACCATCGGAACGCTGTACCCGCTCCTCCCATTCGATAAGCTGTGGCGCGACGAGTGGTACAACACCGGCGTTTCCATGAAGAAAATCCGGGACGCTATTATCGCGGCGGAGTTCAAGGCTGCATCTGATCTGGAGGTCCTTGCGACGGTAGAGAGCGAATTTGCGGAGGCCGTCAAAATCAAGTACCTGGAGCATCTGGATTTGAACGAGGCCCTGCTGGAGCGGGCACGCCTCCAGGAGCGGGCCAAGCGTCTGCGTGAGTACGAGGAGCAGCGCGCAAAGGCCGCAGCCAATCTGCCGGAGGAGCAGCGCATGGAGGCCGCTTCGCGCGGCGCGGAGCAGGCCGCGAACATCCCGGAGCCTGCTGCCGGAGCGGAGCAGGCGGAGACCGTCTACCGGCTGTGCTTTGAGTGCATGGTAACGGCGGCACAGGCCAAGGAGCTGTCCGACTGGCTCAAGGCCCGAAATATTCAGTTTAGGAGGGTTTAATCATGGCAGTTCACAATTCTTTGCAGAGCCGCAGCGGCAGCGGCAAGCCTAAGTTCAGCGTTGCCATTCAGTCGCCTATGTACCAGAAGCTGGTCAACGATACTCTAGGGGACCAGGAGCGCGCCAGACGGTTTGTGGCCGCCATCACTTCTGCCGTGGCCGTAAACCCGGCCCTCCAGGAGTGCGATGCCGGGACCATCCTCTCCGGCGCTCTGCTGGGCGAGAGCCTTAACCTCTCCCCCTCCCCGCAGCTCGGCCAGTATTACCTCGTCCCCTACAAGGACAAGCGGCGCGGTTCCATCGCCCAGTTCCAACTCGGCTACAAGGGCTACATCCAGCTCGCGGAGCGCAGCGGACAGTACCTCGACATTGACGCTTTCCCGGTCGTAGAGGGCGAGTACAAGGGCCGTGACCGCTTTACCCGCCGCCCCATCCTGGAGTTCCTGGAGGACGACGGAGAGCGCGAGAACCGGCCTGTGGTGGGCTACTACGCATACTTCGAGCTGACCAACGGCTTCCGCAAGGTGCTGTACTGGAGCAAGGAGAAGATGCTGGCCCATGCAGACCGCTACTCCCAGGCGTTCTACCTGGATGGGAGAGAGGCGCAGGACCCCCGGTACAGCCGCGTATCCTACGCCGATTTCCTGGCTGGCAACTACCCCCAGGGGGATGAATGGAAGTATTCCTCCTTCTGGTACAAGGACTTCGACGGCATGGCCTGTAAGACGATGCTTCGCCAGCTTATCAGCAAGTGGGGCATTATGTCAATCGACCTCCAGAAAGCCCTTGCAAGCGACGAGGCGGCCATTGAGAACGACGGAACGCCGAATTACCTTGATGCTCCCACGGAGGACAAAGCGCCCGTCCTGGAGCCGCCTGCTGACGCTGGGCAGCCGGACGCGCCGGAGCTGCCGGACGGGCTTTTCAACGAGGGCGAGGACGGACAGCGCGCCCTTGCATAAGGAGGGCTGTATATGCCTAAGACCAACGAGAAAGACGCATATTTCTTCTCCCACGACTGCAACGCGCGAAACGACCCTAAAATCCTGGCTCTCCGCTCCGTTTACGGGGCGGAGGGCTATGGGGTTTACTTCATGCTGGTAGAGATACTTCGCGAGCAGCCGGACTACAAACTTGCAGTCAACAAGTACATCTGGTCTACGCTTGCTATGCAGATGCAGGTGGAAGCATCAAAGCTGGAGCAGATCATCAATGACTGCTGCACGGAGTTTTCGGAGAACGGAAACACCCTTTTGGTGAATGACGGAGAATACCTGTATTCCGCATCCCTTCTCCGCCGCATGGGAAAGGTTGACGACATCTCCAATCTCCGCCGCGAGGCAGCCCGGAAACGCTGGGAAAATAAGCCTTGCAAGACTTCCGGCAATTCCGACGGATGCTCCGATGATGCAAATGCAGGACAGGAGCAGTCCAAAGAAAAGAAAAGCAAAGAAAAGCAAAGCAAAGCAGAGCAGAGGAAAGAAAAGCAAAATATATTCTCGGACTTCGCCTGCGGCGACGCTGATTTGCTTTCCGCCCTCCAGGGCTTCGAGGAGATGCGGGTGAAAATCAAAAAGCCCATGACGGACCAGGCAAAGAAGCGACTGCTCACGGAGTTGGAGAAGCTGGCCCCCGGAGACCGGGAAACCCAGATCGCCATTCTGCACCAGAGCGAGGACCGCTGCTGGGCCGGGGTGTTCGCCCTCAAGGATGACAGGAGCGGACAGATCGGCGGAGGACGCAGGCAGCAGGCCAGCACCGGCGACAAGATGGGCGCGCTTCGGGACCTTCACGACGCTTTCTCCGGGGATGGTGGCGTATGAACAGGGCGGAAATGACGGAAATCTTCGCCGTGCTGATGATTGCCTACCCGCAGGCGGAGATGTTCAAGGCGGAGAGCCAGCAGGACCTCAAGGAGAAGCTGGCACCCACGATAAGCCTCTGGACTACCTGCCTCAAGGACATAGACTTCTGGACCGCGCAGCAGGCCGTTGTCCGTGTCTGTAAGAGCTGCAAGTTTCCTCCCACCATCGCGGAGATGCGGGAGGCGGCGGAAGATGTGAAGCACCAGGTCAAGAGCGAGATCGAGTGGGCCTACATGATGGCGAGGAACGCGGTAAACACCATCATGGACGGAGAGACTTTGAGCGACGCATACGCATCCTTGCCAGCCAGGAGCAAGAAGGTCATTGATGCCATGGGAGGCATGGAGGCGTTTGCACCGGCGGACAAGCCGTTTTTCAACATGGCGGGTTTTGAGCAGACCTACGAGCGGCTGCTGCGGAGCAATCCTGTGGGGCTTCCAGGAGAGGCCGTGGGACAGAAAAAACTAAACTGACAGCGAGGAGGCGGAGACCGTGGGCTATTCCAGTAAGACATTCGTGTGCCCGTTCTTCAAGTGGGACGAGCGCCTGCGTGTCCACTGTGAGGGCGGGTGCCTCTCCTTCCACGACAGGCCAGAGGCAGAGGACTACATAGACCGCCATTGTGCCGACCTGGAGGGCTGGAAGTTCTGCTCTCTCGCCTGCTCTCTGCTGCGATACTACGAAAGGACGGAGTAACATGGAGCGGAATGTCGATAAAATCAAGCGCCTGGAGAAGGAAATCGGGCGATACCAGAAGAAGGTCGCGGACCAGGCCAAGGAGAAGGAGCGGCTGCGCCGCCTGCTGGAGATTGCGGAGGCTGGCGCTATCCAGACACACCAGGCGGTGGACGCAATCCTGGCCCAGACGGCTATTACCTTTGGCGAGGTCGTGAAGGACGAGGAGACCGGCGCGGAACTGGGACACCGGCTGACAGTGCCCGCGTTCAAGGTCGGTGAAATCCTGGGCAAGTACCAGGTCAGAACCCGCCGTGACGAGGAGACCGGCGCGTACATCATCGGCGTTGTTCCCAAAGAGGAAGAAACGGAGGCGGATGCAGAATGAGCGTCCGACGGAACACCACCAACCGCCTGACCCTGTACCGAACCTGCGGAACCTGTGGCCGCCAGATCGTCACCACGGCGGACACGCCCTGGGTGCGCCAGGTCGAGCGGGACGGAAAGAAGCAGGCCACCACCTACTTCTGCTCCGAGAAATGCTTTGCCGCCAGCTATAAGCACATCGGCTGGTACGACGGAAAAGCCGAGGAGCGCCGGAAGCTGAAAGAGGCGCGGCGGGACTGGAAAACGAAAAACCGCAAATACCGGGAGGCTCACGCCGAGGAGCTGCGGGAAAAGGCGCGCCTGCGCCGCCTCGCCAATCCGGGCATGGCTGCCGCCGACAGCGCCTACAACAGGAAGAAGCGCAAGCTGCTGGCCCAGGAGGCGGTGCGGAGTGCATGACGGAAAGACCCCGCTTGAGATTGCTCTGGAGCGGGAGGCTTCCGGGGATGACATCGACTACTGCGACGAGTGCGAGTACATAGCAATCGTCAAGGGCGTGGGCTACTGCGGCATCTCCGGGAAGCTACTGCATCCCATGATGCTTGAACGGGGACAGGGCTGCGGCCCTGCCCGCCGGTGTCAAAAGCGGAAGGAGGCAAAAAAGATGGGACTGACCGGGGCGGACCTGGCCCGTCTGGGTCCTGCGGCCCAGAAGCAGGTACTCGACAAGCTGGGAATGATGGGAAAGCCAAAGGAGACCAAGTACCACAACGAGCCGGACAGCAGGGGCAACCTTCGCTTCGACAGCAAGAAGGAGGCGCGGCGGTACGACGAGCTGCTTGTGCTGCTCCGGGCCGGGAAGATACGAAACCTGCGCTTGCAAGCCCAGTACACGCTCCAGGAGAGCTATATCGCGCCGGATGGAGAAAGAGTGCGGGCAATCCGATATGTGGCTGATTTCTCCTACGAGAGGCCGACGCTGCCGGATAAGAACGGGACCGTGTACTGGCTGCCCGTTGTGGAGGATGTCAAGAGCAGAGCCACAAAGACGGCCCAGTACGAGATGAAAAAGAAGCTCCTGCGGGAACGCTTCAATATCACGATTACGGAGGTTTGACATGGACATCAAACGCGGAAATATTCACTACATCGACATCCCAAACGCCATAGGCCATGAAATGATGAAGGACCGCCCCGGCGTTATCATATCCTGCGACCCCATGAACTACACTTCTCCTGTTGTCAGCGTGGTATTCCTCACCGGGAGCCGCCCTGCGGACGCTCCCTACCATGTGAAGGTCAGCGCGGCGGCCAGCGTGCGCCATGGCACCAGCACGGCGCTCTGTGAGCATATCTACACGGTGGACAAGAGCCGCGTAGGAAAGTGCATGGGACGGTGCAGCGAGGAGGAAATGGCCGCCATTGACGACGGCATCCTAATGTCCCTGACCCTGGGAGACGGTAAGTACAAAGGCCCACAAAGCCAGAAGGTCTACGAGAAAGACGCGTGCGTGAATATCACAAAGAAGGTGCCGGAAATTCCTGCTGTTGAGCCGATTGCACTTGCCGTCGTGGAGCGGGAGCGTGACATCTACAAGAGCCTTTACGAGAAGCTGCTGGACAGCATGACCATGGAACGGAGGATTGGGGCATGAAGATGAACAAGTTTGCGGCGGAGGTCCACCAGAACGCCGTAGAGCATGGCTGGTGGGACGAGGAGCGGAGCTTCGGTGAGATCATCGCCCTGTGCCACTCGGAGCTGTCCGAGGCGCTGGAGGAGTACCGGGCAAAGCGGCCTATGGTGTACTTCGTCGTTGAGATGGACGACGGCAAAGGCGGGACCTATCTGGCAATCAGAGAGGACATCATCAGCGAGGAGGACTTCGCTGGAGAAAAGCCGGAAGGTATCGCCGTGGAGCTGGCCGACTGCATCATCCGTATTCTGGACTGGTACGGAAAGGAGGGCCTGGACACGGACGCTCTGCTGCTGGAGGCTGGCATTATTACCATGTGCGACCTCCCCACTCCCGTCTACGGCAGCTTCGGAGACTTCATAGCACTGCTGCACAATCTCCTGTCTATGGCGTATGCCTGCTGGTGCAACGCATCCGGCATAAGCGCCTCCGCCCTGCGCCTCGCAAAGTGCATCCGCGAGATCATGGCATGGGCCAAAGAGAACGGCGTTGACATGGAGCACATCCTGGACATGAAGCATGAGTACAACAAGGGCCGCCCCTACCGGCACGGAGGTAAGGCGCTGTGAAACTGGGCCAGATCGTGACGAGATACCCGCAGTCCTTCCGGGAGACAGACGGGGAGCGGAACGCGCCCCGCAAGGCCATGAAGGGCCGCGTGGTCTACATCCACCCGCTGGGCCGCTACCATGTCGTAGAGTTTGAGCTGCGCGGCGGGCCGGTTCGGGAGAGTTTTCTGGGGGTGAATGACTGATGGAACGGATTGACCTCTGCCGCCCCTGTGCAATCGCCATCGAGAGCGAGGGAAAGAAGCTGTGCCGACCCGTGAAGCACGGCATCAACAACAAAGTCACCTGCGCGCGCTGCAACCGGCGGCGCTACGGAATGACATACGAGCTTGTGGACACCAAAAGCAAAGCATAAGCACAACAACGGAGACCCTGGGCTTTTGCCTGGGGTCTCTTATCATTTTCCTGGGGCCACGAAAATGGTCTCCCGCTCCAGGGGGAGAGGGAGAGGAAGGGGGGTATGGGGGGATGGAGAGGGAGAGAGGGTCCCCCACGCGCGAGACAGAATTTTTATCCCCGTTTCGTGGCGCAATTCAAAAAAGCCTCTGATACGATAAAAGCAAACACCAATGAACGGGAGGGAAAAGCGCATGGCGAAAAGTAAATACGAAACCCATGTGCTGCCCAACCTGGAGCGCATCGAAAAGTGGGCAAAGGAAGGTGCCACGGCAAAGGACATCGCAGCCAAGCTCAAGATTGCCTACTCTACCCTGCGGAAATACATAGACCTGGGGCAGGACGGGGACGGGCGCTACACGGCGCTTTCAGATGCTTTCGCGCGCGGATGCGAGGTCAGCGACGATGTCATAGAGACGGCCCTGTTCAACCGGGCAAAGGGAATTGAGTACGAGGAGCAGACCTTCGAGCGGGTGCTGAATAAGCAAACCGGCCTCTACGAGGAGGTATGCACCAAGCGGGTGACAAAGTTCATTCCGCCGGACCCCACCAGCGCTATGTTCTGGCTGACCAACCGCAGGCCGGACCGCTGGAAGTACAAGCCGGAGCCTGTTGGAGACGACGAGGACGAGGGCAGCGGCGTTGTGATGCTGGCCCCCGTGATGGAAAACCCAGGCCCTCCGGCCCAGGATGGAGGCGGAGAGGATGGCTAAACGGGCAATCTGGACACCGCAGCCCAGGCAGGCGGCACTCATGGCGCGATTTGAGGACGAGGCCCTGTACGGAGGCGCTGCTGGCGGCGGAAAATCCGACTGCGCGCTGGCCGAGGCTCTGCGGCAGGTGGAAATCCCGTATTATCGCGGGCTTATCCTGCGAAAGACATACCCGCAGCTCACGGAGCTTATGGACCGCTCAACGGAGATATACCCGCGCGCTTTCAAAAAGGCCAAGTTCAACGAGAGCAAGCACGCCTGGACATTCCCCTCCGGGGCCAAGATTTTCTTCGGGTCCATGCAGCACACCAAGGACCGCACAAACTACCAGGGCAAGCGGTATGACTTTATCGACTTCGACGAGCTGACGCAATTTCTCTGGGAGGAGTACAGCTATATGTTCTCCCGGAACCGTCCAAACGGTCCGGGGACGCGCTGCTACATGAGGGCGCAGGCAAACCCTGGCGGCGTGGGCCACGGCTGGGTAAAGGAGCGCTTCATCACGGCGGCAAAGCCGATGGAGACCTTCTGGGAGCAGGTCAAGGTACGCTTCCCGGACGGACACGAGGAGACGCGCTGGAAGTCCCGCATCTTCGTCCCGTCCTCTGTGTTCGACAACCGCATCCTGCTTGCAAACGACCCGGACTACCTCACGCGGCTTGCCTCCATGCCGGAGCAGGAGCGCAAGGCGCTTCTGTACGGAGACTGGGACACATTCGCAGGGCAGGTATTTACCGAGTGGCGCAACGACAGCGACCACTACGGAGACCGCATAAATACCCATGTGATAGCGCCATTCAAGGTGCCGGAGACCTGGGCTATATGGTGCGGGATGGACTGGGGCTACTCCAGGCCGTTCTCTGTTGGCTGGTATGCCGTGGACGGAGAGCGGCGGATGTACCGCATCCGGGAGTATTACGGCTGCACCGGCACACCGAACCAGGGCGTGAAGCTGGAGCCGTCGGAAGTGGCCCGGAAGATCAAGAAGATTGAGGCAGAGGACCCGAACCTCAAGGGCAGGCGCATCTTCCGCGTGGGAGACCCGGCCATCTGGGGCAGCCAGGGCACGGAGAGCATCGGCGCTCTGATGGAGCGGGAGCGCGTGTACTTCGACCGGGGCGACAATGCCCGCATAGACGGAAAAATGCAGGTCCACCACCGCCTCGCCTTTGACGAGAGCGGAGTACCCATGCTCTATGTGTTCAACACCTGCAAGCACTTCATCCGCACGGTGCCAAACCTGGTATACGACGAGAAGGATGTGGAGGACATCGACACCGACGGAGAGGACCACATCTACGACGAGCTGCGCTATGTGTGCATGAAGAACCCCATCGCCCCAAGGCAGAACAAAGCCCCCGCCCTGGTGGTATATGACCCGCTGGACCTGCAAGAGGGGCAGCAGACATACGACCGATACGACTTTTACAGGAGGTACTAATCATGGCATTTTTCGGGAAGAAACAGGAGCATGGCGGCCAGGTGGCCGTCAACGGCGTTCCCGGCGTTCAGCGCAGGGACACCATAGACCAGCAGGCCGCCGCCGCGCTGCTGACGGCCAACCAGCACGCGCCCCTGGTAGGCGCTTTTCGCATGGGGAACGGGAGCGGCACATCTCCGCGCATCGGCAAGGAGGAAATCGCCAAGGCCATTGACACGCTGACACGCTATAAGCAGGGCAAGGCCAACCTGGAGAACCGCATCGTTGAGGACGAGCTGTGGTGGGAGCTGCGCCATTGGGAGGCAATCGGAAGGGCCGACGGCAGCAGAGCAAAGAAGATCGCGGACGGAAGCCCCCAGCCTACCAGCGCGTGGCTGTTCAACTCCATCACCAACAAGCACGCAGACGCGATGGACAACTACCCGGAGCCTGTCGTCCTCCCCCGCGAGCGCAGCGACGAGGAGAGCGCCAAGGTGCTGTCCAGCGTCCTCCCTGTTGTGCTGGAGTACAACGACTACGAGCAGACCTACTCCGACAACTGGTACGAGAAGCTGAAACACGGAACCGCCGCCTATGGCGTGTTCTGGAACAGCCAGAAGGAAAACGGCCTGGGCGACATTGACATCCGGGAAATCGACCTGCTGAAGCTGTTCTGGGAACCCGGCGTGACAGACATTCAGAAGTCCCGCAACCTGTTCATCGTTGACCTGGTGGACGAGGACATTCTGGAGCAGCAGTACCCCCAGTACAAGGGAAAACTGGGCGGAAGCGCCGTGGATGTGAAGCAGTACATCTACGACGACACCGTGGATGTGAGCAACAAGAGCGTCGTGGTGGACTGGTACTACAAGACCCGCTCGGCATCCGGCAGGAGCATACTGCACTATGCAAAGTTCGTTGGAGACACGCTGCTGTTTGCCTCCGAGAATGAGCCGGAATACCAGGAGCGGGGCTGGTACGACCACGGGGAGTACCCCGTCGTCCTGGATGTCCTTTTCCCGGAGAAGGGAACGCCTGTTGGCTTCGGCTATGTGGCTATCTGCAAGGACCCGCAACTCTACATCGACAAGCTGTCCGCAAACATCCTGGAAAACTCCATGATGGCGACCAAAAAGCGCTTCTTTGCCAGCAACAACACCGGCATCAATGAGCAGGAGTTTCTGGACTGGAGCAAGCCCATTGTCCATGTGGAGGGCGAGCTGGACGACCGGCGGCTGAAAGAGATCGTCACGCAGCCCCTCTCCGACATCTATGTGACCGTGGCCCAAATGAAAATCGAGGAGATGAAGGACACGGCCTCCAACCGGGATGTCAACTCCGGCAGCACCGGCTCCGGCGTGACCGCTGCGGCAGCTATCGCAGCGCTCCAGGAGGCGGGCAACAAGACAAGCCGGGACATGATCTCCGCGTCCTACCGTACCCATGTCAAAATCAACTCCCTGTGCATTGAGCTTATCCGGCAGTTCTATGACGAGACCCGCAGCTTCCGCATCACCGGGGACACGGCGGGCAGCTATCAGTTCGTGGACATGAACAACGCTGCCATCAAGGAGCAGGAAATGGCCCCTCTGTACCCTGGACAGGAGCAGGAGGACGGATACTCTCCCCTGTTCCGCAAGCCCATCTTCGACATCAAGATCAAGGCCCAGAAAAAGAACCCGTTCAGCCGGATGGAGCAGAACGAGCGGGCCAAGGAGCTGTACGGACTGGGCTTCTTCAACCCGGAGCGGGCGCAGGAGGCCATGGGCGCTCTGGAGATGATGGAGTTTGAGGGTAAAGACAAGGTGCTGGAGCAGGTGCGGAACGGGCAGACACTCCTCAACATCTGCCAGCAGCTCTCCCAGCAGCTCGACCAGATGGCCCTTATCATCCAGGCGCTCACTGGCAAGGACATGGGCCTTGGCATGAGCGCCGGAGCGAGTTCTGGAGGCTCTGCCAATGGAGTAGGCACCGTGGCTGCCGGAGGCGGAGACGGCGCGAAAGAGGGCCTTGCAAGCGGCATCATGGAGGCTCAAACGCCCATGACGGACTACGGCACAAGGCTGGCAAAGCGCAGCACGCCCAGCATGGACACAAAGAGCGGCGCAGCCACGCCCAAGTAACGGGAGGTACGGCATGACAAAGGTTTACGCGGAGCGGGACGGAAACCGCTACACCATTCACGCCCAGGGCCACGCAACGGGAAGCCCGGAGGTCTGCGCTGCAATCTCCGGCATCCTGTACGCCATTGCTGGGTATGTTCGGAACGCCACGGACGGCTCTACAATCGCCTACGACGAGCGCCTGGAGAGCGGGAGCGTGCATCTGCATTTCTGCGGAGGACCCGGCGCGGGCGGCGCTTTTGATATGGCTGTTATCGGTCTAAAACAGATCGAGGCCAAGTACCCGGACCTCATTCTGGTGGAATATCGGGAAGAATAAAAAATTTTTTCTGTTTTCGTGGCGCAATCCAGAAAAGCATTTGATACGCTTATGCTGTCCTCCTGCTTCACCATAAGGGACGGCGGCCAGCACGGAAAGAGGCTCCGCCGCCGTCCTGGTGAGGTAAAAGGGCCGATGCACGGGGGCGAAACACCCGCGATGAAAAAGGAGGCAATCCCATGAAATCCGAGAATTTGCTGAATATCCGGCTGGACCTGTTCGACGGCGGCGCTGCCGCTGGCGGAGATGGTGCCGGGGCGGCGGCCCCTGCGTCCCAGAACGGTGACGGCGCAAAGGGCGGTTCCCAGGCAGCCCCCGGTAGCACCCGCCGGGGAAAATCGGGCGAGTTCCAGAATGTCCTTTTTGGCAAGCAGAGCGCACCGGCGGCGGCTGGTGAGGGCGGCGGCCAGGAAGGACAGCAGCAGTCCTCCGTCGCCGGGAGTGACAAAGACAAACAGCCGGGTGTGACGACCACATCCGACACTCTGGAGGCCCGGAGAAAGGCTTTCCAGGACCTTGTGAACAGCGAGGAGTACAAGGAAATCTACACCGAGGAGACACAGCGCATCATCAACCGGCGCTTCCGGGAGACCCAAAACCTGGAGCAGCAGGTGGCCCGCAATCAGCCTCTCATTGATATGCTGATGCAGCGGTACAAAATCTCTGACGGCGACATAGGCAAGCTGACCGCCGCCATTGAGAATGACGATGCGTACTGGTCCGAGGCCGCCGAGGAGGCGGGCATGAGTGTGGAGCAGTACAAGCAGTTCCAGAAACTCCAGCGCGAGAACGCGGCCCTTATGAGGGACCAGCAGCAGCGGCGCAGCCAGCAGGCGGCCCAGCAGCAGCTCCAGAAGTGGTACGGAGAGGCGGAGCAGGTAAAGGGTGTCTACCCCAGCTTCGACTTGAACGCCGAGGTCAAAAACCAGCAGTTCCTCTCCATGCTCAAGAGCGGCGTTCCCATGCAGCACGCCTACGAGGTAATCCATCTGGACGACATCAAGGCGGGCGTGGCAAAGATGCAGGCCAAGGCCACCGAGCGGCAGGTCGTGGACGGCATCCGCGCCAAGGGCGCAAGGCCCCAGGAAAACGGCACGACCTCCCAGAGTGCTTTTACCGTAAAGGACGATGTAAGCAAGCTGACGAAATCCGAGCGTGCCGAAATCGCCCGCAGAGTTGCACGGGGAGAGATCATCAAGTTCTAAGCTCTCCCCCAGAAGGGAGATTTTAACATGAAGTTCGACAAGATCATGCTGCTGCCTGTCATGCTGAACCTGTTTGACGGCAACACCAACATCACCGGGGACAGCGGCCTGTCCGACGAGATGAAAACCTACTACTCCGACTACCTCATTGACATGGCGGAGCCGGAGCTGGTGCATGACCAGTTTGGTCAGAAGCACCCCATCCCCAAGAACGGCGGCAAGACCATCGAGTTCCGCAAGTATGACCCCCTGCCCAAGGCCCTCACTCCTCTGACCGAGGGTGTGACCCCCAACGGCCAGAAGCTGAACATGGGCGTTATCACCGCGACCGTGAAGCAGTACGGCGGCTTCATCGAGCTGTCCGATATGCTGCTGCTGACCGCCATTGATAACAACCTGGTGCAGGCCACCAAGCTGCTGGGCAGCCAGGCGGGCCGTACTCTGGACACCATCACCCGCGAGGTACTGAACGGCGGCACCAATGTTCAGTATGCCGAGGGCCAGGTCAACAGCCGTGCCGCCCTGTCCTACACCGACGAGAACACCAACCACAACCTCACCGTAAACGCCGTGCGCCGCGCTGTCCGTTTCCTCAAGGTTATGAACGCGCCCCGCATCAACGGCTACTACGCCGGTATCATCCACCCCGACTGCTCCTACGATCTGATGTCCGACCCCAAGTGGGTGAATGTCAAGACCTACTCCGACCCCGAGGGTATCTACGAGGGCGAGATTGGCCGCATCGAGGGCGTGCGCTTCGTGGAGACCAGCGAGGCCAAGGTGTTTTCCGGTGAGGGTGCGGCTGGCCGCGATGTCTATTCCACCCTCATTATGGGCGCGGATGCCTACGGCGTGACCGAGATCACCGGCGGCGGCCTCCAGCACATCGTTAAGCAGCTCGGCTCTGCCGGTACTGCTGACCCGCTGAACCAGCGCGCGACCGCTGGCTGGAAAGCCACCAAGGTTGCCGAGCGTCTGGTGGAGGCTTACATGGTCCGCATCGAGACCACTTCCACCTTCACCGGCACCGCCGCGTAATCAACCGAGGGCCGCCTGCTTCGGCGGGCGGCCCATACCATGAAGGAGGTATTTATCATGGCTACCAAGAAAGAAGCGGCTGCCAATGAGCAGCAGGAGGTCAAGGAGACCGCCGCCGCTACTGCTACCGCAGAGGCAGAGGACATCATCGCCAAGGCCAAAGCGGAAGCCGCTGCCATCCTGGCAGAGGCGGAGGCAAAGGCCAAGGAGACCATGGAGGCGGCAAAAGAAACCGCCCCCGCCGGTGAGGAAGCCAACGGCGAGAAGATGGTCCCCATTCGCCTGTTCAAGGACAATGAGAAGTACAAGGACGATGTGTTTGTGGCCGTGAATGGCCGCAGCTTCCAGATCAAGCGTGGCGAGACCGTCATGGTCCCCGACTATGTGGCTACTGTTCTGGAGCAGTCCATGGCCCAGGACATGGCGACCGCCAATCTCATTGAGGAGGAAAGCTCCCGCTATGAGGCGGAAGCCAAGCTCCGCAACCTGTAACTGAATAAGCGAAAACCGCGAGACCCTAAAGCGGCTGCGACACGGCGTAGCGAGAGATCGGAGGCTCTTACCTCCTCCCTCGCCACGCCGTTTTCCATACAGAGGAAAGGAGGGAAACCATGGATAGGACCATCAATGTGACCGTAAACGGTGAGTTTGTCCGAAAGGACAGCAAGAACGCCGGTGTGCAGGGCGAGGCCAATGCCACCAATCTGCACATCGTTTTGAGCGGAGACTGGGAGCAGTTCAGCAAGCGCATTGTGTGGCGCGACGCGCTGGGAGAGCATCCCGTGGCCGTGCTGCTTTACAACAGTGTGGAGGACCTTGTGGCCGGGAAAGACCCGCTCGTATTCGACACGCCCATCCCTGCGGAGCCTATGGCTCTCCCCGGCTGGTGCAGCTTCACCATTGAGGGCTTCCGGGACAGCAACCCGTCTGCCGTTTCCATCACGGTGACGGACCATTTGCTGGTGAAGGTAAACGATACATACAACACGCCGTCGGAGCCGACACCCACCCAGGCGCAGCAGCTCCAGACGCAGATTGACGAAATCGTGCCGCAGGTCTCTACGCTGGTAGGCAACGCCATCAACGCTCTGGAGCAGGCGGAGGAGGCCGTGAAGGTCTGGGAGGTCTGGGACGGTGAGAAGAAATACATCCCGCTCCAGAAGGTGTCCAGGCTGGGAAGTTCCTACATCTGCAAGGCGGTATGCGTCGGCATCGCGCCGGAGCTGGATGTAGCTGGTGGCGTTGAGGGAAACCATTGGCTGCTTATCGCATCCAAGGGAGACCAGGGAGAACAGGGCGCGCAGGGTCCCCAGGGCATCACTGGCAAGCAGGGCATCCAGGGAGAGCGCGGCTTGCAGGGAGAGCAGGGCACGCAGGGCATCCAAGGACCGCGTGGCTTGCAGGGCATCCAGGGCGCTACCGGGCAGACAGGCCCGCAGGGTCCGCAGGGACCACAGGGCGTACAGGGACCCGCCGGACCGCGCGGCATCGACGGCGTAGCCGTGCAGACCGCCGGTATGGTGTCGTTCAGCGTATCGGAGGAAGGGCACCTGCTCTGTTCCTACACCGGCGACGAACAGCCAAACTACTACATCAACGACGAGGGACATCTGTGCCTCGACATCTAACGGAAGGAGGAATAGGTTATGCCTACTTTTGACCTCGGCTCTGTGGTGGGTCCGCAGGGACCCCAGGGCGTACAGGGACCTCAAGGCCCGCAGGGCGCAACCGGCGCGCAGGGTCCCCAGGGTGTGCAGGGTGAAACCGGCCCCCAGGGAGAGAAAGGCGCAACCGGCGCGCAGGGTGCAACCGGCGCGCAGGGACCGGCTGGCGCTGACGGTGTTACACCCAACATCCAGGTTGGCACCACGACCACCCTTGCCGCAGGAAGCGCCGCCACGGTTACGCGGCGCTCCGGCAGCCCGGACGCTGCCCCCATCTTCGACTTCGGCATCCCCAAGGGCGCGGACGCTATGAACCCCGGAGACATGACAAAGGCGGTCTACGACCCCAACGGAAAGGCGCAGGACATCTTCGCCTATGCCGACACCAAAATGCCAAAGAGCGGAGGCGCGTTCACCGGCGTTGCGTCCGGCGTGTCTCCCACAAGCGGCAGCGCCAAGGGTTTCCGCAATATCTACTTCGGCAGCGGCGCTCCGGCATCCAGCCTGGGTGCCAACGGCGATGTCTACATCAACATCGGATAAGGAGGACAAGACCATGATTAAAGCAGGAAATTACACCATCCAGGACAAGGGCTTTGTGTCCGCCACGGAGAACATCAACGGCGTTCCCCGGCAGGCGCTCATTCTGGAGCTTCCCGGCGGCATCGACGAGGCCACTTTGGAGGCCATGTGTTCCGGCCCTATTGAAGTCGTGGACGACAACGGCCAGGTGGTCCAGAGCCACGCCGGACCCTTCCGCGTGGTGTCCCACGGTCTGAAACTGACCCGCACCAGCGAGAGCGACGATGTGGCGGCTCTGGCCGCCCGTGTCACCAGCCTGGAGGCGGAGCTGGCGGAGACCAAGAGCGCCAAGGAAAGCGCCCAGGACGCGCTTGCAAGCCTGTCTGAACAGCTTGACGCGCTCAAGTCCACCACCACCACCGGGGACGAGCAGGCGGTGAATACGGATGGCGAGAGTGGCGTGTAAGGACGCGGCGGAGGTTTCGTGTCTGCTGGCAAATCTGCTGGCGGAGATTGAGCAGCCCTGCGACCATTGCAGGCATGATGGCGTTGTTCTGACGGGCCATGCACCCACAGGCGAGCCGGTCATGGTCCGCCTGCTGCCGGACCTTGTTCTGGAGGTTGAGGGCTGCGACGACCTTCTGGAGCAGATCAGAGGAAGAAGGTGCCCGCATGGACCGTAAGCCCACCAAACAGGAAGAAAAAGAGTTCATCCTGGGCAATAAGGCGGCGGACCTCTGGCTGACGATCTGCGACGCGTGCGCCAATGAGAAGGTCATACCCAAGAAGTACCGCTACACCACCGGCACCAGCCTGATGAACACCGTGGAGAGCATCTGCGGGGACATTGAGGAAGCAAACCTCATTGACCTGCGGGAGGCACCACGAGAACGGCTTGCCCTTCAACGGAGTGCGCTGCGCGAGTGCAAGAAGCTGGAGCGGAAGATCATCCGATTGCGGGAGAGTGACCAATATCCGGGCGTAAACTCCCACAAGTCTGCCGTTCTGTCCAAAGCCGCCATGACCGTGCGCTATATGTGCGCGGCGTGGTACGACAAGGACAAGGCCCGCGCTGCGGCCATGAAAACGGATGCAGGACGGTACGGACAGGAGCAGAGGTAAGCCACGCTCCCTACCGGTTGTCTTTCATTAGGGTATGGCCTATTCGCGCCGTCAACTGGGGCCTGCGCTCCCCGAACTCCGATGCCAATAACGCGTACAACATCAATACCGACGGCTCCGTGAACAACAACAATGTCTACAACGCGAACTTCGCCCCGCGTCCCGCTCTGATGGAATACCGAGTACAAGTACCCCGCCCGGGGGAAAGCAGAGGCCCATCATCAAAGGAGGCCATATCCTGTCGCGGCGAGCTGCCAAGGAGGACGCAGCAAGCCAGGACGAACACATGGCATTGACGCTGGCGGACCCGATACCGGGGGAAGGCCCCCGGACACCTCTGTGGAGGGAGGTTCCGTCAGCTATCAGCGATGCCCACGCGCTCCTCCACATCCAAACCAAGCAAGGATGTGCAACCATGACCTATGAGGAACTATGCTCCTTTGGCACCCTATGGAACGCCTATGTGCGGGCCAGACGGTGCAAGAGGAGCAAAGGAAGTACAGCGGCCTTTGAATACAGCGCAATCGAGGAGCTGCTGATACTCTCCAAATCTCTTTTGCAAGGGAAGCACCAGCCGGACCCGCTGGACGCGTTCTTTGTGTACGAGCCGAAAAAGCGGCTAATCCAGGCCCCTACCTTCCGGGACAAGGTGGTGCAGCACGCGCTCACGGATTACATCGTCTACGACGAGCTATCCCGCAGTCTGACGCTGAACACCTATGCGGCCCAGATCGGCAAAGGGGTCCACTTCGGCCTCAATATGCTGGAACAGCACATGAGGACGCATTTTCTCCAGAGGAAGGGCGCAGACGAGGCGGCGCGGACCGCCGCCGGTCTCCCGTACCGGCCAAAGGAGGAGTGGGACTACGCCGACGGCGCAGTTATCAAGGGCGACATCCGGCATTTCTTCCAGAGCATCGACCATGACCGGCTCAAGGCCGTGCTGGCCGAGCGTTTCCCGGACAAGCGCCTCCAGGCGCTCATGTGGAAGTACATAGACGAGGTAGACGAGGGACTGGCCCTGGGACACCAGACCAGCCACATCTACGCTGTGTTCTATGTCCACTCCATCATGCACTATGTCAGCGAAAAGCTGCATCTGCCGCTGTCCGGGATGTATATGGACGACTGGTATGTGATCTGCCCGGACATGGAGACAGCCCGCAAGGCGCTGGCTCTCATTCGGAAGGAGTTCAAAAAGTTGGGACTTGAGCTGAACAACAAGACCAATATCTTCCCTCTGCAAAACGGTATCGACTTCTGCGGTTTTCATGTGTACCTAACCCATACGGGCAAGGTCATCAAAAAGCTGCGCTACTCCTCCATAAAGCGGATGAAGCGACGCATCCACCTGTGGGAGGAGCAGTATGCAGCCGGTGAGATCACGCGGGAGAAAATCATGGAGTGCTACGGCTCCTGGGAGGCTCACGCCAAACACGGAGACACGCGGCAGCTCCGCCAGGAGATGCGCGCCAGGTTGGAGGCGAGCCTTGCGCGCGCAGAGAAACGCCGGAGGGCGAGTGGGGAACCGCCGCCCGCCCCCGGTATCATCGAAAGGAGAACAAGACGCTATGGGACAGTTACTTTCCAATCTGGCAGCGGGAAGCCTGCTGAAGCTCAACGAAAACACCAAGCCCACCAAGTTCATCAAGCTGGACAATGACCACTACGGCACTGGAACCGGCGTGACCCTTATCCGAAAGGACGCTTTCAGCGAGATTGCCTGGAACGCTTCGGACGCAAACTACTACAGAAACCGATACTTCGGCTGCACCCTGGACAACTTCTGTGACGGCATCTGGCCGTTGAAACTGGACGACAAAATCCGGGATTGCCTGGTGCCGGTGCCTATCGTGGTGGCGGAGGGAAACCAGGTCTCCACGCTGCACACGATTTACCGCAGGGGCTTTGCCCTGTCCTGCACGGAGGCTGGCGTGAGCGGCTGGCAAACGGAGGGTACGGCTTTCTCCTACTTCTCCGACAACGCAAAGCGCATCGCCTATCTGGACGAGACGGCGACCGCCGTCTACTGGGGCCTGCGCTCCCCGTACTCCGGTGCCAATACCGCGTACTACATCGGTACCGACGGCTCCGTGGACCGCAACCATGTCTCCCTCGCGGGCTTCGCCCCGCGTCCCGCTTTTAATCTTAAATCTCAAATCGTTGTATCTGATGCTGTGGACAGCGACGGATGCTACACGGTTGAGAGCGTGCCTGGAAGCGACGGCGGGCTGTATGTGAAGAACAACGGCGTGTGGGTCAAGGCAGCGTAACAAAAACCGACCGAGGGGGCGGCGGGGGACCCCTCCCCCGCCAGTCCCTCTATTTTCAAGAGAGGAGGCGGCAGGATGCCGAGTATCAATGAAATCATTGAACGGGTGAACCGGGCGAGGCCGGATGCCATCGACGACGAGACTAAGGCGGCGTGGCTTCTGGAGCTGGACGGCCAGCTTTTCCAGGAGGTCATTCTGCGGCACCGCCTGACGAGCGGGCGCGGGCTGCGCGGACCCATTGGCGTTTGCCCTGTGTGCGGCGCTTCGGATTGCCTGCGCTGGGACCGCGTGATGGACAGCAATTCGTGTTCCGTCTGCGGATGGAACGACCTGCCGGAGTACCCCAAGAGCTTCCCGGAGGACGGGGACAAGCCGCTGCTGGTGGGCGCACCCTACGACGGGCTGTACGACCTTTATCTTATGAGCAAGGTTGACTTCTACAACCGGGAGGCCGACAACTACAACAACTCCGCGCTGGCCTATAACACGGCGCTGGACGAGTGGAAGAAAGCATACCACCGGGGCCACGCTCCCATCGGAGCGGGCAACTATACCAATGTTTTTTGAGCAAGGGGTGAGGAGACCATGAAGCTGCCATACATGACGGCGGCCACACGCAAGAGCAAGCAGCAGATCATCGCCTTTGGCGGCGTGAACTACGGGCTTGGGACCAGTGACGGGGAGCTGATGGAGAGCTTCGGGCTGTCCTCCGCCCGCTTCCCGTGCCTCTCACAGCGGGAGGGCAGAAAGACCGCCGGTACCTACACCGCCCCTACGGGGCTGTACGCACGGGGGAAGCTGTGCGTGGTGGACGGGACCGACTTCCTCTACGACGGCAAGGTGGTGGGCCAGGTTACTGCCGGTGAAAAGCAGTTTGCCACCATCAATACCAAGATCGTGATTTTCCCGGACAAGGTTTTCTATGATACGGCGGAGGAGACCTTCGGAACGCTGGCGGCGGAGTACAACGGCTATGCCGGAGATGTTACCTTTACCAGCAACACGCTGACCGTGCCGGAGAAAAGCTATATCGACCAGAGCGCTGCGGAGAGCGCAACGCTGGCAGGGATTGCCGCCAGTACATCCATCACCGTCTATACCGGGGCGAGCGTGGATAAGTCCACCGGCGCGCTGTCGCTGACCGGCGGGACCGCGACTACCCCGGACAAGCTAAAGGACGGCGACATCATCCAGTACGAATGTGACAGCTCCAAGGAGTACATGGTGGTGCAGAACAGCGCAAAGCAGAGCGACGACACCTACCAGGTGTCCTACATCCTGCATGAGGCGGTCCTGCATGAGTACCCGAACTTCGAGGAGCTTTTCAAGGCTGGGGACGCAATCGAAATCTCCGGCTGTACCACTTGCAAGGACAACAACGGCAGCCATATCATCCGCTCCATCAGCGGTAGGACGCTGACCTTCACCGCCAATATCTTCTCCAAGACCGGCACAGAGGCCGGGACGGTGCTTCTTGAGCGGAAGGTGCCGGACATGACCTGCATCTGCGAGTGCGACAACCGCATCTGGGGAGCGGAGGGGACCACCATCTATGCCTCCGCCCTGGGAGACCCCACCAATTTCTTTGTGTATGACGGACTATCCACGGACAGCTATGCCGTTGCCGTAGGCACGGACGGAGAGTTTACCGGCTGCTGCGCCTACTCCTCCACGGTGCTGTTCTGGAAGGAGAACTGCGTACACAAGGTCCTGGGCAGCTACCCGGCACAATATGAAATCTACACCTACACCATCCCTGGCATCCAGAAGGGCAGCGAAAAGTCCCTTGCTATCATCAACGAGACCCTTTTCTACAAGGGGCGCAACGGCGTGTATGCCTATTCCGGCGGAACCCCGGAGCTGCTGACGGAGTGTTTCGGCACAAGGCGCTTCTCCGACGCTGTGGCCGGAAGCGACGGGCAGCGGTATTACATCTCCATGCGGAACGAGACCGGGGACTACGAGCTGTATGTGTTCGACACCATGCGGGGCATCTGGCTCCGGGAGGACAACACACACGCGCTGGACTTCGCCTATCTGGACGGGACGCTTTACTTCCTGGACGGCTCCACCGGCAAGCTGATGATGTCGGGGCAGGACTACTCCGAGGAGGGGCGCATCGAATGGAGCGCGACCCTCTGCCAGATGGACGAGACCACGCATGGCCGGAAAGGCTACTCCAAGCTGTTCCTGCGGGCGGACATGGCCGCCGGTGCGTGGCTCAAGGTGGAGATCAGCACGGACGGCTCACCCTTCCGGCAGGTATTCTCCACCCACAACGAGCGGGACAAGACGGTGCAAATCCCCATCCTGCCTGTGCGGTGCGACAACTTCCGCATCCGGCTGTCCGGCAAGGGCGTGTGCATCGTAAAGAGCATCGTCCGGGAGTTTGCCGTTGGCAGCGAGTATTAAGGGGGTGTGACGCATGGCTACCATCTTGCCGGGGTCTCCCCCGACTTTCAATAAAAACGATGTGAGCGGGACAGTCAAATCCCTGTGCAATTACACCAGGTCCATGCAGGAAAACCTCGACTTCCTGCTGGGCCAGATGAAAAAGAACATGGAGGAGACGAACAAAACCGTCTCCTCCCAGGGAGAGGCCATAAAGTCCATCCAGAACGCCCTTGCAAGCGTGCAGAACAGTCTTAGCACGCTATCCTCGAACTACAACAGTCTGGCGGCCCGCGTGGCGGCGCTGGAGCAGAAAATCACCTAAAGGAGGTATTCAGACATGGCGAAACCCGATATGAGTAGAGACAAAGACCTTGCCGGTCAGACTGTCTCCAAGGGCGGTTACAGCATCACCTACGACGACAACGGCTACGCCACAAAGGCGGTCAACAACGACGGAAGAGTTGCGGCTGCCAGCGCGGATGCCGTGACCGGCGGCGGAGGCAACCGGGAAAGCTACGGAGGCTCCGTGTATGACCAGCAGTATTTCTCCGACAGCGAGCTTGCCAGCGCGGCGGAAATCCGCGCGGCGGCGGAGGCCGGACAAACGAGCTGGGACGACGCGCACTCCTATGTTGAGAGCCTGCGGGCCAAGTACGGCTACTCCGGCGATACGGACGGCAGCAAGTACATCCCTATCTCCCAGGACATCGGCGGAGCGTCCGGCGGCTTCTCTTACGGCTCCGCTCCGCAGTATGTGAGCCGATACCAGGACAAAATCGACGAGCTGACGGCGCAAATCCTGGGGCGCGCCGCGTTCAGCTACGACACGGAGACGGACCCTACATACCAGCAGTACAAAGAGGCGTACACCCGCGACGGCCAGAGGGCTATGCAGGACACGCTGGGCCAGGTCTCCGCGCGCACGGGCGGCCTTGCAAGCTCCTACGCTGGCAGCGCGGCCCAGCAGACCTACGACAACTACATGGCCGCGCTGGAGGACAAAATCCCGGAGCTGCGGCAGCTTGCCTACTCCATGTACCAGGACGAGGGAGACACCCAGCGGGCCAACCTGGAAATGCTCATGGCTCTGGACCAGGGGGACTACGCCAAGTACGCAGACCTGCTCTCCCAGTGGAACACGGACCGCAGCTTTGACTACGGCGTGTACCGGGACAACATCTCCGACCAGCGGTACGATACCGAATGGGATTACCAGGTGGGCCGGGACCAGATCGCGGACCAGCGGTACGAGGACGAGACCGAGTGGGAGCGCAGCCAGTATGCCAGCGAGACCGAGTACAACCAGGCACTTGCAAAGGCGCAGACCCTCGCGGCGGCTGGCGACTTCTCCGGCTACAAGGCCCTGGGCTACACGGACGCGGAGATCGCCAACCTCAAGACCGCCTACGACAAGGCGCAGGCTGCGGCGCGTTCTTCCGGCGGTTCCGGCGGCAGCAGCTCCAGCGGAGGAAGCACAAGC
>Ga0129308_1001525_pt1 | contig 23786 bp, 24 predicted proteins | sample L827metagenome_FD_94440 | JGI IMG/M metagenome (GOLD analysis project Ga0129308, IMG submission 94440) | Ring-tailed lemur group fecal microbial communities from Wisconsin, USA - L827 metagenome | ecosystem: Host-associated > Mammals > Digestive system > Large intestine > Fecal | place: USA... | reverse complement strand
CGCGAGCACCACGTTGCGCTCCCTTTCAATCCGCCCTACCACGCGGCGATATCCATGGGCTACGACGCCGAGACGTCCAACACTGCACTGCTCCATTTGGTGGAGTTCCTTGAGGCGAGAATGCCGACCACCTAAAATCAGTTGCCGTCGCCGACGCAGAGCGGGCTTCCTTCCCATGGGCGCACCAAACAAGCCCAACGACAAGAAATGTGCCGCAGCCCCCCTTGCATGTCTTGGACGCGAAAATACACCGCTACAGAAAGCGGAACGCGCCCCAAAACGCAGGCCCCCTTACCACCAACAATCGGTTTCGGCGACTTTGCTTCTAAGAAAGTCCCCTAGCAGTCCCGCTGCGGGGTTAACATCGCCGCACGTAAGGGCAACAGTCGAGGGAACGATAAGCTCCGGCGAAAAGTGCTTCACGAGGCGTTCTGTTCGCAGGTCAACGCCGGGCATCCCGAACATCGGTTCGTCGGCGATGATGATATCGCCAGCACCGACTTTGTTGAGCAAGAAATCTTCGAGCGAGTCGCAGTAGCGCTCGTCCAGCGAAATGCCGATGCCAAACTTTCTTTGCAGGCTTTCCATGGTCGAAACCCACGACTCGTTCTTTTGGTTGGCGGGGATGCAGACCTTTCGTCCATCCAAATCGCCAACAGATATCTGGTCGAGCGCACACAGAGGGTCATCCGCGTCGATCCAGGCCACGATCTCCAGGGAGGCGTAGGCCACCAGGTCTACCGAGCGCGTCTCCGACACAATGCGCGTTCCCGCAAAGGCGCAGTCGGCACCCCCCCGAAAGCACGTCAACGTACCCGTCGGTTTCGCACCATGGCATAAGCACCGTCTCGATGCTGGGGCACAGCGAGCAGAACTCGCGGATATACCCCAGCAGGGGCCGGGCATATTCGCGCCGAGGCGCGCGAATCCTGATGGTGCCCTCCATCGTGCGATGCAGATTGGCAAGCTCCTCCATAGCCGAGTCGTACTCTCCCACAATCGCCTTCGCCATCTGGAGAAACCGTTGACCCCCGGCGGTAAGCCTAACCCCCGTTGACCCAAACGAGCACCGCTGAACGAGCACCGTCCCGGCCTCTTTTTCGAGCGCCTTGATGTGGTTTGAGAGCGCGGGCTGGGTGAGGCACATGTATTGGGCGGTTGCGGTGAAGTTGAGTCTTTTGGAAAGCTCGATGAACTCCCTGAGATGGCTGATGTTCACTTTTTGCCCTCCGGATTCTAGGACTGCCCCCAATTAGACATATCCGTGTTCCGGAGCCAATGATACAGCACGGGGCGGCGGAACATAAGTCCACCACCCCGTGTGATTTCAACCTAGAGCAGTTTGAGTAATCCCGATGTAACCCACAAGCACTTAACCCTGGGCAGCCTCGAGCCTGTCCAGATCGAAGGTATGGTTAATCGCATCGACATCGACTTCGCTCGTAGCCGCCGCGTCCATGCCCAGCGCGTCCTTGACCGCCGCAAAGAGGGCTTTGGAGGTGACGGTGGCACCGGTCACAACGTCGGTCTCGACAACCTGCTCCTCCACCAACCGGTCGCACAGCACGGTCAGGGCCTTGGTGCCGATGCCGGGCGTCTCGTTATGGTAAAGGGGCTTGATAGAGGTCACGACGTCACCGTCGACAACCACCTTCACCACAAGGTCGCCGCCGATACCGCTGCCCACGCCGATAAGCTCGTTGTCGGCCTCGGGCTCGAAAACGGGGCGGTGGGCAACGAAATCAGGGCCAGCGCCCGCACCGCAGCGGAAGGCGTCGTCTTTTTCGGCGGCCGCCGAGGTGCCGGCCATCTTGCCCGTGAAGAAGCACTCGCCTATGTTGCCACCACCGTTGTAGATGTCGCAGTAGAAGGAGCCGAACTCACCGGCGCTGAACAGGTGGGGGATCGCAACGCCGCGGGGAGTCACCACTTCGCAGGCGGTGTTGCGGCGAGCGCCGCCCTGGGTGTTGGTGTTGGTGGGACGCATGGGGAATCCGTAGTAGGGGCCGTCGCCAATAGGCGTCAGGTACTCGGCAAGACGGCCGCACACCGGGTCGTAGCCGTCGGCGCAGAACTGGTTGTACTGCTCAACCTGCGCGGCGAGGCCGTCGGGGTCGATGCCGCAGATCTCCGCAAGCTCCTCGATGGTGTCGGCCTTCACGACCCATCCGGCCTCGATCTCGTCTACCATGCCGTCGCTCCAGACATAGTAGGGCTTGCCGCCCAGGCGCGCGGCCTCGTCGAAGATGCACCAGCAGTTGTCGGGCACGTACATGGTCCTGTAGGTGCCTCCGTAGTTGATGTGGCCGTGACGGGGCACGTAGGTCTCGTTAACAAAGCGCTTGCCCTCGCCGCCCACGATGATGCAGCTGGAAGCCGGGAAGCCGGTAAAGCAGGAGCCGGGCACGTTGGAGCAGGTCAGGTAGGCCTGGGCGTTGTTGGTGTAGGGGTTGATGAAGTTGACGTCGGAGCCCGAGAGGGTGCTCATGTGCCACAGGTCGGCGCCCACCTCGATGGCCATCTTCACGCCGTCGCCGGTGTTGTACTGGGCGCCCTTGGCGTGGGAGTCGGGCTGCTGGCAGAAGTTCTCGAGCATGGCCGGGTTGTTCTCGAAGCCGCCCACCGCCATGACAACGCCGTTCACCGCATGGACGTTGTAGCGCTGGCCGTCGTGCTCAATCACCACGCCGATGACCGCCTTGGAGTCGCGATCCTGGATGAGCTCGACCACCGGGGAATCGCTCCAGAAGGTGATGCCCTCCTGATTCAGCACCGCCTCGTGAACGAACTTATAGAGCTGGCTCTCCCAACTACCACGATACAAGAGGGCACGGGCGCCCTCGCAGCCCTCGAACTCGGGAAATTCGGGGAAGGGTATGACAACCAAATCGTCGGTGGTTGCACCGTGGTCGAGCATCCACTGATAGTTGGTAGAAAGCCCGTCCACAAGGCACTCGATAACCTCGTCAGACTGGTCGGTATAGAGGCCGCGGAGATTCTTATAGTATGTGATGCAGGTCTCGCGGTCGGCCGGGTCGGGGCTCAGGCACAGCTGGCCGGCGTAACGGGAGTTGCCACCCTCGTGGTTGAGCGGGGCCTTTTCGGCCAGAAGAACGTTGGCGCCGGCCTCGGCTGCCGCCAGCGAGGCGGCGGCACCGGCAAAGCCAAAGCCCGCCACCACAACGTCGTACTCGGCGTCCCAAACAATCTCGGTGCCGGCCTCGTCGGCAAAGGCGGCGGCAGCAGGCATGCAACCCGCAGCCGCAACCGCTGCAACTTTGAACATATCGCGACGTGAAACAAGCATGGAGTTCCCCTTTCTGTTGTTTCGTTCTCTTCTCAGACCCCAGACGGCCTCCCCTGGGCTGTCACCGCAATACTAGAAAACGGCTGCCGAATGAGAAAAATAACGAATGCAGCAGAGAGGGCAACGAATGCGCATGCACCGATACGCGTTTCGTATCGGCCGATGAAGGAAAGACATGAGGGGGCGCACCTCACGCCCCCCATGCACCGGACCCCACGAGAAAGCGCAGCAGTCAAATTGCAGGGCGTTCCCTCAACGCAAGGGGTCCGACCCCGGCGCAGTGCCGAGACCGGACCCTTGCGAAGAACCATAGGAATCAGAAGCCGAAGCGCTCATCCCCAAGCGTGCTGCTCGGGTTCGAAAGCCCGTGCACCGGGGCTTCTCCGCTGCCCAACCGTTACCGGGGCCCTTTTATCCCCGAGCAGCCGCCTTGCCGGCAATGCGCCCAAAGGTGATCGTGCGCCCGGCCGCGCCGCCCGTCAGGGTGTTGGGATAGCTGCGGTCGAAGTAGTTGCCCGAGTCGTTGCCGACCACATAGAGCCCCTCGATCGGCGTTCCGTCAGCGCGCAGGGCATGGGCCTCGGTGTCGATGCGAATGCCGTCGAGCGTGCACAGAAGCACACCGGTGTTGCGCACGCCGTAGAAGGGCGGCGTCGCAAGAGGCAGCAGGCGGAACGGCTCCTTGCCAAAGTCCTCGTCCATCCCAGCCTCGGCCAGCTTGTTGTAGCGCTCCACCGTGGCGCAGAACGTCTCAACGGGCAGCTCGAGCTTCTGGGCCAGCTCCTCTATGGCCTGGGCCTCCTGGACGTAGCCGGCCTCGATCAACGAGGCAAGCTGGCCCCCGATGGTGTCAACGGTCTCGTTGGCAGGCGCGCCGTTCTCGTAGGGGTACATACGGGCACACCCGTGCATGTCCATCTGTTCGGCCTGGGACGCCCAGTCGGCGTCGAATATCGTGCAGTAGGTGCCGTCGGGCTGGGTAGCCCCTGCGTGGAGCATCCAGTCGTAGACGCCCGACCCCTCGTTGGCAAAGCGCTCGCCGTTGAGATTCACCTTGAGCCAGGGATGCGAGCCCATGTTGAAGAACATGCCGCCCTCGGTGGCGGCACCGGCCACGGCACCCACCGGCAGCGCGCAGCGGTCAAAGAGCATGCTCGAGTGCACGCCGTCCATGGCCGCACCGGCCCACAGACACGCCTTGATGCCGTCACCCGTGCAGCCGGGACGTGCGATGTTCAGCGAGTAGAGCGCCTGGGTCTCGGGCTGGAGCGCGTCCATCATGGCAACGTTCTTGCCGTAGCCGCCCGTGGCCACGATGACACCCTGGACAGCGCGCACCAGCACCGTCTCGCCGTCGGCGTTGGTGGCCCACACGCCGATCACGCGGTCGCCGATGGGGTTTGGCTTTTTTGGAGCTGCCGCGCTTGCCACGCTGTGCGTTGCCCTCATACCGGCCGTAAACCAACTGGGCAGTCCCTCGCCCGACACCCCCGCACCTGCCCAAAGCGCCGTAACGCGACCAGCAACCTATGTGCCCCTGCGCCATCCGCTCTTTGTGCTCTTGCTGGTGTTCGAGGTCGTGTATGGATACGCCACCACAACCGCAGCGCCTTCCCACGCGATAGCCATCGCGCCGTTGGCGATTGTGCCGCTTGGGCTGGTCTGCGCGGGGTCATTCTGGCCGCGGGCGATGCAAAACCCCGACTGGCTCTTTATAGCGTCGGTGCCCACCGTACTCGCTGGCATTCTTGGGCTGCCACTGGCAGCAGTGGCGGGAGAAGCGAGCCTGCAGGCCGGGTCGGGGCTATTTCAGATTCTCGCGTTCTTCTTGCTCATCGACCTGGGCCACCGCAACGAGGCCAACGGTCTGCCCGTCATTGCGTGGGGATCGGCCGTCATGTCGTTTGGCGTGATTGCCGGCGCAACGCGGCCAAGCTTACGGGACCCCTTGATGTCGGAACCGCGACATACACCTTGCACACTGCGGCCGCCGCCTTTGTGCTGGTAGCAGCGGCCCTGATGCTGCAGCAAACGTTTAGCATTCGCGCCACGCTCGAAGGCATCGAGGACGCAAGCATTGAAGTGGTGCCTCCCCCAAGCGACGCGACTGTCGAGGACCGCTGCCGCGAGATCGGCGAGCGCTTTGGCCTCACAGCGCGCGAGCAGGAGGTCTTCGCGCTGCTCGCGCGCGGACGCAACAGCCCGTTCATTCAGGAGGCGCTGGGGATCTCGTACAACACAGCGCGCACCCACGTGCGACACATCTACGAGAAGTGCGGGTTTCACACGCAGCAGGAGCTCATCGACACGGTAGATAGAGCGTAAGGCGAGAAGGTCGCGCAAGCAAAAGAGCAGCGCGCAGCTGACCTGTGCACGCCCCGACGCAGAGCGACAGCGGTTACTCGCCGCGAGAAACCCGCCCATCCAGGTCGTCAAACGGAGACACTCCCGCAATCCCGCCGACTCCGTCTCATCACCAAATGGCGCCCAAACCCTAACGGGAGCGAAAAGGCGCTGTTCCATGGCCGAAAACACAGCCCTCTATGCTGGTCTTGTTCGTTAAGCAGACACCTGGAGGGAGCGCATCATGAACGATTTCGCATCGGTGGCAGCCACGCGCAGGACGGCAATCGGGGCAATCGCCGCGGCGTGTAGCGACCACCCACTGGCCCCGCGTTGTACCCATAGAAGCATGTCGCAACAGATGCGCGGGGCGCCCGTTTTACAGCGAGCGCCCCGCGCATTTGGCGATGGTATCTTCGGAAGACCCGACGCGCCGTAATCAAAACTTACTTGGCGCGTTCACTGGACCGCCATGCCCAAACCCGCAACTCCGCTCACTTCGTCAGGCACGCCAGCGGTATCTCGAGCACGCCATCCGGCCTTCGGTAGGCATAGGGACCCGTCGAAACCACCGCCAGAAACGCGGGAGGGCCGACTATCCCCTGGTCGATCTTCGAAGCGAGGTCGAGCAGCCCCTTCGCGCCCTGGTCGACGTTGCGCGCGCCCAGCTTCACCTCCACGAGTGCCCACCTGCCGTCTGGAAACACCACCACCGCGTCCGACTCACGTCCGCTGTCATCGCGATAGTGGTAGAGGAAACCCCCGCACGCCCGGGCGTAGATGCGCAGATCGTGGATACACAACGACTCGAAAAGGGCCCCGAGGGTAGGCATGTCCGCAAGAAGCGACTCGGGCGTGGCACCTAGCGCCGCCGCGGCGAGCGACGGGTCGGTGAAATGCCTGGTAGGGGTCGACGTGACCCTGGTCTTATCCCGCAAAGAGGGCTTCCATGCCTCCAGGTCTTCCAGCACGTAGAGGGAGCGCAGCGCATTCACATATGCACTCAAGGTGTTGCGCGACATATCATCCCCGTGGGCAATAATATCGGCTCGCACCTTTGCCATATCCGCCTGAGTCGACGTACAGCGGGCGTAGGCACGCATCGCCAGCATGGCGTAGTCGGCGGAGCGCTGCACGCCGTCAACGTTGCTGATGTCCTCGTCGGCCACCGCCACGAGGTAGTCGTGCGCAAGACCTTGCCCATCCTCCCCCCGCGCCACCACCTCGGGCCACCCGCCGCGACAGACGGCGCGGGCATAATCTTCCACGTCCATAGCAGCCGACCCGTCGGGCTCCCCACCGTCCATAAGCGCGGCGAGCGAGACCTCGCCCGACGACAGACCCTGTTCGAAGAGCGTCATCGTACGCATATCCATGATGGAGAACCTGCCGGCCCCTGAATGCAGCGGCTTCTCGCCCGGTGTGGCCGAACCGGTCAGTATGTACCCACCGCGCGCACGGGTCGTGTCCACGTCGAACCGGACGGCGTCCCACAGGGCCGGGGCGACCTGCCATTCATCGATAAGCCTCGGCTTATCGCCACGTAGGAGCACCGAGGGCTTCGTCGCCGCAAGCAACATGTTCGACTGGTAAGTATCCGGGTTCTGCATATACAGGACACTCTTTGCCTGCTGGCGCGCCGTCTCGGTCTTCCCGCACCATTTTGGTCCGCGTATGACCACGGCGCCAGACCTGGCAAGTCTCTGGGACAATTCCCCATCGGCAAACCTCGGCATATATAGATGTTCATTGTCACCCATACGACCTCCTTAAAAGCCCGTTGGGCAAATCTTAATAGTTTCATTGGGCAGATTTCAACTATTTCATTGGGCATAATTTTATCTCCGTGACGAGCTGCCATCCACATCCTCGAGCATCTTCGCCGGCGAGACGGCAGGAATGGGACCGTTCTTGTAATCGGCCAAGTTCCGTGCGACTATGCGATCAGCCCATATGCGGAGGACGGTCGTGGCCATGACCGCGTCTTCGAAATCCGCCATTTCGCAGGCAAGCCCAAGCATGACGTCGTCCGCCATGGCGTCTACCACGTAGAAAATGGTCGCAAGTTTGCTGACGGCGTCGCGGGACGCCTCGTTGCCGTGGGGATGCCGATGCATTAGCAGATGTCCGTCAGCACCTTTGCCGTGACGCACCCAGCGACCTCTTGGTTCGCGACGGCAAGGAAGAGAGCCTCTGCGTCATGGCAGAACGGCCCCGGCTTTGGGGCGCGTCAACAATCACGCATGTGTCGAACAGCACCTTCATATGGTCCCCAGCCGTTCTGCTCGGGACTCTTCGAGGGTGACGGCATCTGGGATTATCCCGAACAGCGACCTGGCGGTCTCCAACTTTTCTGCCCGCGGATTCGTGAGTTTTGCAACAACCTTTCCGTTGCGCGTGATGTAAACGTCCTCTGTTTGAGAGCGTCCAGGTACTTGCCTAGATTCGACCTAAACTCTGTGTCGGAGAACGACGTGGGTCGCTGTGCGGGCTCGCAGGCAAGCTGGGCGATCAACTCGCGTCGTCTGGCAGCCAAGGCGGCCGCAAACTACCTCGGCAAGAGTGCCTAAGACCCCTGCCGCCTACAGGCTTGCAGGCTCGGGGGCTCCTCTCCCGAAGAGCACCGCGGCCCGGTGGGCTTCTCCACCGGGCCGCGGCACCAACGCATCGGGGTAAATCCGATCAGTTAAAGCTCTGCCGGTTGAGCGGCCTTACGCCCCCGCCTGTTCCAAGGCGTCGTACACCGCAGAAACGAGGCCCGTGCAGGTCCGCGTCGCACCGCTCACCATGTCGACGTCGACCGAACCTGCCGCCGCCATGGCGGCGGGGACATCGCGAAGCGCCCTTGCAACCGGCAGCAGGCCGTCGGTCTCAAAGTGCTCGAGCACCTCGACCTGTGCGATCTTTTCGCCGTCCATGGTCACGCGCACCACCATCGGAGCCTGGCCCTTGCCCTTGCCGCGACCGATGTACTGTCCCTCGGCGGTCTCGTATGCAGGCTCTTCGACCATCGGCTGGAACCCTTCGCCCTCAAGCACCGAACCCTGGTAGTTGTCGTCCTTGGGAGCGGCCGCATTCGTGCCCGAGATACGGCCGAAAATCATGCCGCCGCCCAAGTTGCACGACGCCTGGTAAAGGTTGGACCAGATGTCGCCCAACTCGCCAGCCTCGTAGAGGTGCGGGATGGGGGCACCGAAGACGTCGAGCACTTCGCCACGCTCGTTGCGGCGCGGGCCGCCCTGCGTGTTGCACGTGCAGTGCGTGAGCGGAATGCCGTAAAACGGCGGATTCACCAAAGCGTCCAGGTTCTTGGTGCGGCCATACTGGGGATCGATGCCTGCCTCGCAGAACGAGTTATACGTCGACACGGTCGAAACGGTGGCGTCGACCGCGTCGCCCTCGATACCCAGCAGCGCGCAGAGCTCCTCGATGGTGTCGGCCTTGACCATCCAGCCCTTCTCCAGCTCCTCGCTGCCGTCGGCCGACCAGCCCGAGTGAATCTGACCCTGGTCAAGGATCCCCTGGTCAAAGATGTAATACATCTCGTCGGGCAGCCAGGCGTTCATGTACATGCCGTGGTTCCACAGCTTGCCGTGGCGCTGGCCCCTGCCGAAAACGATATCGTCCTCCTTGAGGCGGGTGCCGTCGGCGCCGACCGTAATTCCGCACGCAGCGGCATAAATCATGAACACGAAAGATGCGGTCTGCGTCTCCCAATCGTAGAACTCGCCGTTTGTTGACACAATGTTCGACATGTGCCAGAGGTCGGCCCCGACGGCCTGGGCCATCTTGATACCGTCGCCCTCGTTGTACAGGGCGCGGCCGAGCGACGGCCAGAAGTGGCGTTGGTTGTAGTCCTGCTGCATCTGGGGATTGTTCTCGTAGCCGCCGCACGTCAGCACAACGCCGTTCTTCGCGCGCACGTTCACCTCTTGCCCGGCGACCGTCGCCACCACGCCATGGATCACTTTGGTCAGGGGGTCTTGAATGAGGCGCGTGCCGGGCGCTTCGTACCATACGTCAATCGCATCGGCGCGCTGCAGGACGTTGGCCTTCAGCAGGTTGTACGTAGCGCCGTCACCGCCAAAGTTGGTGGGCTTGTTGATGCCCGAATTACCGTTGGTGGTAATGGGGGTAAACGAGTCGACGCCCGGGAACTGCGGGAACTCCTTGTACTCAAACGCTTCGGCATTCGGCGCGCCCAGCGACTCGAACCACGCCTTGTTCTTCATCATCTCGTCGATATACACGTCGAGCATCTCGTCGGACGGACTTTCGAAGTCCCCGCGCAGCGCGCGGAAGTACGTCTGCATGTCCTCTTTGTTCTCGGAATAGCAAACCCACTGCATGCAAACGTTCGAGTTGCCGCCTGCGTGGCCTTCGGGGGCCTTTTCGAGGATAAGCACCTTTGCGCCGGCGTCGGCCGCCGTGATCGCCGTAGCCGCGCCCGCGCCGCCAAAACCGACGACCACGACGTCATACTCGGCATCCCACGGCTGCGACAGCTCGAAAGCGTCGGCGACCTCTTCGGCGTGTGCCGCGGAGGTGCCAAGCGCGGACCCTGCCAACGCGGCGGCAGCAAACGTGCCGGCAACGAACGAACGGCGATTCATCTCGCAATTTTGTGCACCCATTGCATGTCCTCCCATAGTACGCAAGCCCGGCTCCGGCCCCCTTGGCCCGTCCCCACCAGGCGTTGTCGCTACCATAGTCGAAGGTGAACAGGTGGGAAAAACAGGATGTTTGCGTGGGCCAACAGACAAGTGGAGAAGGACGAGGCACATAGATGGGAATGCCACCCGGATTATGGGTAGGTATTCCCATCTATCGGGTAGGATGATGCCTGCCGGTATATTCGGTCCGCAACGTAAGGCGGAACGGAGCGCGCAAGAGTGAAGCGTACTGGATACGCAACCCCGAGTGCAACGCACAAGTCGGCAATTTCGGGGGATTGCCCTAGCAGACCGACTCTTCGAACAACACCTTGTCGGCGGCGACCAACTCGCCAAGCAGAACCACCAGCGCCGGATTTTGGTTGTCGGCGCGATAGATGGCCGAGGAGCTCACCGTATAGGTGTCGTCCGCAACTGAGACGGCCACGTACTTTTTGCGCTGCGACGCGAGAGAGGCGACCGAATACCGCTCGTTAAACAGGCACACGCTGGAGCAATCCGCTGCGGCATAGTATTCGAGCATGGTTTGCGCGTAAACCATCTCAACCCGAAAGGGAAGGCCCTTGCGCTCGAAGAGCGAAGACACCGCCTCAGGAATGGCGCCCCTGCTGGCAAACGAGGGGATTGCAATGGGGAATGCCGCCACGTCGCTCAGGGTCGGAGTCGGGATACGCAGCAAAGGATGCCCCTCGGGGACACCGAACACCAGCGGAAACGAATTGGAGCGCAAGGGAACCGCGACCATCTCGCCGTCCACCGCCCCCGGGCATGCGGCTGCGCCTTCGCGGGCGCCCGCTATCTGGCGAACGAAGCCGATGTCGATAGCCCCCGATCGAACCAGGTCGGGGTCCGTGTCGTTTTTGGCGACGAATTCCAGCTTGATGTTGGCGCACGACTGCTGAAGCGCCTCGACCACGCGTGACAGAAGGTGGAAAAACGAATCGGTCTCGTAGCGCCGGACGCGCACCGTCCCGTTGGTAACAGAAGCGACGCGGGAGATTTCCGCCTTCATGCCCTCGGCAGACGAGACGATCTCGTAAGCACGTCGAAGCACCACCTTGCCTATCGGCGTCAGCACTATGGGCGTGCTGCGCTCGAACAGCGAACCGCCAAGCTCCCGTTCGAGCGAGATTATGTGGCGGCTCAGCGTCTGCTGAGGCATGTGGTTGTGACGCGCCGCCTCGGATATACCGCCGTGCACCACGACTTCGGTGAAGAGACGCAGGTCTTCTACCTCCATGAATCTGCCCTTTCATCCGACGGACAACAGGGTAGATTCTACCGCACGGGCAATCTTTCGCACCGTTGCACGTCGGGTTTTGTGGAACGGCAGGCGGCAAACCGCGCCCGCTCCCAAAACCGGCCCCGGTGCCATCCGGCACCGCCGCAGCACTACCCCACGCGCGACGCCACGGCGGCGAAGTCGTCGCTGTGCGCCAGGTAGCGTGCGAAGTCGCCGGTGTTGCGAAAGACGGTGCCGTCGAAACGCGTCTCCGCATTCAGGCCGAGCCCCAGCTGCGCGTCTGACTCGCGCATCGGGAAGGTATAGCCCGCGCGGCAGAACATACCCGGCACGGCGGAAGAAGGGGCAGAAGACGGGGCATGCCCGCGTCCCGCCAAGAAACCCACGGCGTCGCCGATGTATTGGGCGGGCAGCGCCCGCACGCGCACGAACTCGGGCTCCTGATCGCACGCCACCTGCAGCGTGCGCAGCAGCTTGGGCCACGAACCGGCTAGCCGTTGTGTGCCAATAGGTTGTTTACGCCGACGATGCGGGACATGGGCGGCAGGCCCCCGCAAGCGCTGTGCGGACGCCCCCAATTATAGCGCTCGATGAAGGCGTCCGGGGCCGCGGCCCTGGACGCCTCGCTCTCCCAGACCCGCGCGTACTGCCACTCCTGGGCGAGCGTGCGGTTCATGCTGGTGGACGCGGCCATTGTAGGCAACTTCGTGGAATCGGTTGCCCTGGGGCCATTGATTCGACCAACTCCATCGTGCGCTTGCTGGTGAACTTCTTCGTGGGCATCTCGACGGGCGCTTCGATTGTGGTGGCGCAGCTGTGGGGTGCGCGCAAAGACCGGGAGGTGGGCAGCGCCGTGCACACGGCGTTCATGTTTTCGGTGGGCTGCGGTGTTGTCGTCACGTTGCTGGGTCTTACCCTGTCGGCCCCGCTGCTACGCCTTCTCAACACGCCCGGCGAGAACTGGGACTACGCGCTCACGTTCATCATGATCTACTTCGGCGGCATGGTGCCGCTGATGACCTACAACATGAGGTCGGCGATTCTGCGCGCCGTAGGTGACTCGCGGCGCCCGTTTTACTTCATCGCCGTGGGCACCGTGCTCAACATCATCCTCGACGTGCTGTTTGTGCCCGTGTTTGGGTGGGGCGTGGCGGGAGCCGCCTGGGCCACGGTGATCTCTGAGGCGGTTTCGTGCGTGCTGGCCGTGGTGGCACTCCTGCGTTACAAGGGGGCCAGTCGGCTCAAGCTGCGCGGCATGCGGCTTGATACGCATCTGCTCAAGCGCATGGTGGGCCTGGGTCTTCCCACCGGTATCGGGTCGGCGCTCTACCCGGTGAGCAACGCCACGGTTCAGTGGGGCGTCAACGGTCTAGGCAGCACGGCAGTAACCGGCTGGGCACTCACCGGCAAGGTTGACCTGCTGGTGTGGCTGGTGCTCGACTCCTTTGGCGTAGCCTCCACCACCTTTGTGGCCCAGTGCTACGGCGCGGGCCTCAACAAACGTGCCCGCAAGAGCGTTTTGGTGTGCATCGTGCTGAGCGCCGCGATGCTCATTCCGCTCTGCGCGTTTTTGTATTTCTGGGGCGTCTATGTGGCCGCACTGTTCACCGACGATATGGCTGCCCTGACCGTCTGCAACCAGGTGTTCAAGTTCCTTGCGCCGTGGTACACCACCTTCGTGATCGTGGAGGCGCTGGCGGGCTCTATCCGTGGGGCGGGGCAGACCGTGTGGCCCATGCTCATAACCTTGGTGGGAACCTGCATTCTGCGCATCGCCTGGATGATGCTCGTGGTGCCGCACCACTGGGATATCACCTGGGTCGCAACGGTCTATCCTTTGAGCTGGGTGGCCACGGACATCGCGTTCTTGGTGTACTGGCGCTTTGGGTCGTGGCGCAAGGCGCTCTACGCGCCCGACGCAGGGCGCGAGGCGGGCGCGGCGTAGAGGGGGTGCCGCGTAAGGAGGGGCGCGAAGTGCGAAATTAATCAATTCGGTTATTTGTTCAGCATTTCGTACAAGATGCCCAATACGGCTCGCACGGCGGCAGAGTCCTCGTCGGTGCGGCTCAGCGCGTCAAAACTGACCCAGTAGTCGTCATCGGCAGGTGCAACGATGCGCGCATCGTCAAAGAACGACGATGGGAGGATGGGATTGGAGCGGGCGTTCTCTCCCATGATGAACGAGCCGCGTCCTTGGTATTCAAGCCAAAGCTCAAGGATCGTACCAACCTCAGCGTAGAAGCACATGAGGGGAGCATGCACCGCTTCGCACATCGCCCTGAACGACGCGACGCCATTCTCGTATGTTTTGGTTGCGGGGAACACCACACCAGCCGCGACAAGCTCGGCCAGGGTTGGCGCCGCCGCATCAAACAGCGGATGATCTTCCTTGATGCAGAAACGCAGTCGTTGATCCAGGCTGGAGAGCCGTGTGATGGCGGTCTTCGGGTCCAATTCTTTGTCGCTTTTCTTTTCACAGGCGACATCGCAGCCGGTTTTGAAATAGCGGTGCGAGAGGCCGATGTCAATTTTGTTTGCGAGAAGGGCTTGAGAAACGCTTGAATCGTCAAGTGAATTAACAATGATGAGGGCGATTTCCGGATGGCGTTTTTTAACGGTGTAGAGCGCGCTTGCAGCTTCGGTCGCCGTAGACATAAACGAGGGGACGAGCACCCTAACCTCTCCAGATACGCTTTCCCTATCCCTCTTGACAATCTTTAGGATCTCGCCCTCCTCGGCGGCGATGATCGAGGCTTTTTCGAGTACCTTGCGTCCGATGGCGGTGAGTTTAATGGGGGTTGTCCTGATGATAAGGGGCGCTCCCACTTCCTTCTCCATCATGGAGATATGCCGATGGAGCGTTGTATGAGACATATGCAGCGAGGCGGCGGCGCGCGAGAAGTTTTTCTCTAGTGCCAGCTGGGTAAATTCCTTGTAATACTGCGTGTCCATGTAGAAGCCCCCTTTGATCCGGGTGTATGTCAGCCCAAAAAAAGTATATCAGCCCCGAAGAATGGTGCGAGCCATCGCCGAACCACGGCATGGCATATCGTGGACAGCGCTGTTCAAAAAATGAACAGCGCTGTAGCTAGCAAAACTTTAGCCATCCATTATCAGTGCATCTACCTGCGAATATCGTGCCATTAATGCCGTGTGGGCACCCTTATCATTGAGTCGTGGCCAAAAAGGGGTTTGACCACGATAACGATTGAGCTTCGAACGAGAAAGAAGGACACAATGGCTTCTATCACTCGCAGAAACGCCGTGGCCGTCGCCGCGATGGCTAGCGCAAGCGTCAGCGCTCTCCCCACTGCCGCCTTGGCAACAAGCGATGCAGTCCCCGCCTATCCCTTCGAGCAAGAGGTCGATGTCATCGTCGTAGGTTCCGGTACCGGTCTGATGGCCGCTCTCAAGGCTGCCGAGAGCGGTGCCCGGGTCCTCATTATCGAGAAAGACAGCGTTCCCGGTGGTGACACCGCTATCAGCGGCGGCGTCATTTACGTGGGTGGCAATACCTTTGTCCAGGAGGCCATGGGTGTCAAGGACGAGCGCACTGGGGAGCCCGACACCATGGAGCAGTTCATGGCCGACTGGTATCGTCATGCCGGCGAGGGCACTGGCATCAACAAGGCTCTTATGGACAAGGTTCTGCAGAGCGGCCCCGAGCTCCTCGAGTGGTTTGACGAGATGGATGTGCCGTTGACGGTTTACAAGTCCGGTATCGATCCCGTCCAGCGCGGTCATAAGCCCCTCGCCGATCCCTCCGAGGGTTCGATGGTCGCACACTATCTTACCGACGCCATCATCAGCGAGCTCGAGGCAAACGACGTCGAGATCATCCTGAACACTGCGGCAAAGGAAATCCTGACCGACCCCATCACGGACGAGATCATCGGCGTGAAGTGCAAGACTTCCGATGGTGCCGTGAAGTTCTACGGATGCAAAGCAATCATCCTTGCGTGTAGTGGCGCAGGTTCGAACAAGGACCTCACCATGACCTACAACCCCGAGGCGATCAACTGGGTGAACGTCGGCAAGCCTACCTCCCAGGGCGAGGGTTTCGTTATGGCCTCCAAGTTGGGAGCGGCCATCGTGGGACAGGGCAACTGGCTTGACCCTGTGAATCCCAACCCGCTTGTGGTCGGGGTCTTTGCCGGTTCTCGTATCCAAGAGCCGCTCATTATCAACCGCGTGGTATACGCCCTCAGTGGCCCTCGTCCGCTCATCTTCACCGACTACGCCGGCAACCGCTTCTGCGACGAGACCAAGGGCTATCCCAACCAGATCGGCCTTGACCTCGCCCTACTTGAGGGTGCGTTCTGCTGGTCCATCCAGAGCGCCGAGTACTGGGACCTGGAGTTCATCAACAACTATCTCAGGGGTTGCGGTAGCAGTCCCCAGCAGATGCAGGAAGAGAAGATAATCATGTGTGCTGCGGACATCGCCGAGCTGTCCGAGATCACCGGCATTGACGTTGACGTGCTTCAAGCTACCATCGATGATTGGAACGCGAAGGTGGCCGCCGGTGTGGACGACGCATTTGGCCGTCCCGTCGAGAGCATGCAAGAGTTGACCGCTCCCTACACCTGCTATCGCATTATCCCTGCGGCCCCCACGCCCCAGGTTGGAGCAAGCATCTCGCTGAATATCGATGAGTTCTGCCGAGTCCTAGACGTGAACGAAATCGTTATTCCCGGTCTGTATGCGGTCGGTACCGGCATGACCATGGCACCGACCATGGGTCGTGGTTACCCGGGTAGCGGTTCCAACCTGACCGCTGGCTTTGGCTGCGCGCTGATCGCGGGCCCCGAGGCCGCCAGATTCGCCGCTGAAAAGTAAGGCAGTTGGATTGTCCCTCGAGGAGGGTTGTGCAATGAGGAAAAATGTCCTTGTCATCTCTGCCCTTGCCACCGCCATGGCCTTTGGCATGGTTGGCCTCGCGAACGCCGCGCAGACGGAGTACAAATGGTCCATGGACCTAGACTGCGCCCTGTGCCACGCAAAAGAGGCTGCGGCGCTGGGCCTGACGGGGGCTGCCGAGGAGGGCACGGCGGACGGGGCGAAAGCCGACGCAGGGATGACCGACGAGGAACTGGGCTCGGCCCACACTGCCGAGGTCGCAGCTTACGCCCGGATGCACGTTCAGAACTTAAAGTTTGAGTGCGCTACCTGCCACATCGAGTCTGAAGGGTTGGAGAAGGCGCATAAGAAATTGAACTCTGGAAAGGAAGCTACCCGCCTGAAAAGGTCCGCAGTCGACGATTCCATCTGCTTAACTTGCCACCAGCCGGAGAAGCTTGTTGAAGCAACAGCGGGCTACACCGGTCTGACCGACACCAAGGGAACCACCGTGAACCCCCACGAGTTGCCTAAGGTCGAGAACCACAAGACCATTCAGTGCGTCGACTGCCATCAGGTTCACAGCGAAAAAGCCATTACCGAGACTGCGATTGCTGTCTGCAACAGCTGCCACCACGCCGGCGTCTTTGAGTGTGGCACCTGCCACTAGAGCAGTTTGAGTTAATCCATTCAGTCGCCCCCACCGAGTAGCCGCACGACCCGAACCACCCCCTTGCAGTCCGAGGGGGTGGCCTTGGACGGGGCCCGGGTGTTGCGGACGTGGGCGAGGAAGCACGCCCACGTGCTGATGTTCACTAAGAAGTGGTCCGAATGGTCGCTGCTTTTTGAGCACCGTGGTCATTAAGAATTGAGCAGAAAGAGCACGAGGGCCGCGCCCCCTGGGACCAGGGGCGCGGCCCTCGCCGTATTGTGTTCCCGGGCGGAGACTTTGCCGAGCCCGCCCGGGAAGGATGGAGGAGATGACCGTGCCCCTGGGCATGATGAATGATATACGGTCGATGGACGCCGGAGGCGTGCCGCGGGCGGAGATCGCGAGGAGGCTCGGCGTGAGCCGCAACACGGTGGCGAAGTACGCCGACGTGGAGGACATGTCGCCCGCCGCGCCGGCCCCCGCGCCGAGGTCGAGGCCCGCCCTCGCCGGGCACGAGGCGTGGGTCGGGCCCGCGCTCGAGTCGGACCTGGGGGCGCCACGCAAGCAGCGCCACACCGCCAAGAGGGCCTGCGACCGGCTCGTCGGAAAACGCGGCTACGAGGGGCCCTGCTCGACGGTGAGGCGCTTCGTCGCCGACTGGCGCCGCTCCCGCGCGTCGGGCGGCGTGTTAACGTCAATGATTATTTGTCCAACTGGCTGTTTTTAGACTAGCGTTAATATATGTAACGGCACGGGGTCCGTTTCCCCCGAAAAACGTTGTATTTCTCAACCTGCGGCTCGCTGGGCAGGCCCAGAGGCTCCTTCTGACCGCGGGGGCCGCAGCCCTGAGCGATTGTCTGCACAACAAGCACCTTGAACCTGCATGTCCAGCCGCGCCCAGCACAAAAATCGCCCCGCATGCAGGCCGTCAGGGGGTGGCCGCATGCGGGGCGCTCAGGCAGGGGGATGCCTTCTATAGCAGGGCTTTTGTGCAGGGCTTACTCCACACCGGCGAGCTTGCGGCCGACGAGGTAGCCCTGGGTCAGGGCCTGGCCATGGCTGTTACCGGGGACGTTGATGGGGTAGTCGACGGCGTAGGAGTCGCCGCCGGCGTTGCCGATGGCGTACAGGCCGGGGATGGGGTTGCCCGTGGCGTCGAGGCACTGCAGGTTGGTGTCGATCTTGGCACCGCCGACAACCTCGAGCAGAACCGCGCCGACCTTGGAGGCGTAGAACGGCGGCTCATCGATGGGGTAAAGCAGCGCGGGGTTCTTGCAGAAGTCCTCGTCGACGCCCTCGGCGCACAGGGCGTTGTAGCGCTCGACTGTGGCGGTCAGCTGCTCGGCAGGCACGCCGATCTTCTCAGCGAGCTCCTCGAGGGTATCGGCCTTCTCGTAGGTGTAGCCCTCGTTGTCGATGAGCGACTGCGTGTAGTAGTCGATGGTGGTCTGGTAGTCGCTCTCACCCTTGTAGCGGAACATATCCCAGAACATGCCGCCGCCGTAGGGGAAGGAGGCCATGAGGTCCTCGGGCCAGCTGGAGTCGAAGATGGACCAGGCGCAGTCGTCGGCGGTGTGCTTCATGATCTGCAGCGAGCGGGCCTGGACCCAGGTGCCCTCGTTGAAGAAGCGCTCGCCCTTCTCGTTGACGTAGAGGAAGGGGCCCTCGAGCTGGTTCGAGCCGGGGTCAGCCCAGCGCTGGGGGTGCAGCATGGGCGGGAAGGGAGCGGACTGCATGGTGCCGCCGGCCCACAGGATCATCTTGTGGCCATCGCCGGTGTTGGCTCCGACGGGCGTGTACACGCTCGGCACGGTGAGGGCCTCGGGGCAGTAGTAGCTGCACATCTCCTCGTCGCCGGCGATGTCGCCCGTGGCGATGACGACGCCCTTGGAGGCAACAATCTTCTTGTAGCCGTCGGCGTCGGACACGACAGCGCCCGTCACCGCGCCGGACTCGTCCTGCAGCAGGTACTCGGCCTTGGTGTTGAAGCGGAACTCGGCGCCGTTCTCGATGGCCTCGAGGTGGCACACGTCGGCCGCGACGAAGGAGCCGCCGGGGATGGTGAGGTCGCTCTCGTCGGTGCCGCCCATGCAGACGTAGCCGGGCTCGTCGGGAAGCAGCGGGTTGCGGCTGTAGCCGTCCCAGATGCCCATGGAGCAGTGGTGCTTCTCGCCAGCCTCGCACAGCCAGTCAGCAGCCTCGCCGGAGCGAGCCATGTACTGGGCGATGAGGGCCTCGTTGCAGCGGTTGCCGCAGGTCTGCATCCAGCGGAACTCAGCCGAAGGGATGTCGGTCACGGTGCCGTCCTCGAAGGAGACGGACAGCTTGGAGTTCCGCGCACGCGAGCAACGTCATTCGCTTGGGCTGCTCGGTGGGCCTTCTGGGGTACCTGGGAGAAGACGTCATCGAGACCTTCAATCGCAACTCGGCAAACTGCCAGGTAGTGGCCTGCGAGGAGCTGCCCGACGTGGAATGCGCCCGTCATCTGGCCGAAGGCGACTACAACTTCGCCCTGCTCGTGAACCCGGTGTCCGAGGCATTCGAGGCAACACCGCTCGTGGACGACTACCAGTTCTTCTGGGTCAACCGCACCGACCCCCTCGCACGCCGCGAGGACATCGCCCTGTCCGACCTGAAGGGACGCACGGTGCTCATGATGGGCGACGACTACCAGAACACGGGCCTGCTCATCCAGATGCTCGCGCAGCGTCACATCGACTGCGACATCCGCTTCACCGGCGAGATGATTCGCGTCTACGAGTATGCCCGCGCCGGAAAAGCGCTCGGACTCACCTGCCGCAACCACATCGAGGCAACTGCGGAGTCCGAGAAGACCGTGGGCGTCCCCGTGAAGGAGCTGCCGTGGGGCTTCTCCATCTGCTGGCGACGCGACACCGTGCCCACCGAAGCCCAGCAGTGGTTCCTCACCTACATGCGCTCCTTGCGCAGGTCGTATAGGTAGAGGAGGGGGCGGGGCGAGGGTTTCATCATTCGCTCGGCATGACCCAGAACACGGGCAACATGATGGCGGACGTCCTGGCGGCTGGCGAGGCCCAGGGCTTCATCGTGCACGCCGACACACTCGAGGAGCTGGCCGAGAAGATGGACATGGACCCGGGTGTGTTCACCGAGACCATCGCCACCTACAACGACGCCTGCACGAGCGGCAACGACACCGAGTTCGGCAAGGATGCCCAGTACCTCAAGGCTGTCGATGGCGCCCCGTACTACGCCATCAAGGCCATGCCCCGCACGTACAACTCTGGCGGCGGCTTGGTGACCGACCTCGACATGCGCGTCCTCGACGCCACTGACGAGCCCATCGCCGGCCTGTACGCGGGCGGCAACTGCAACATGTGCATGCCCGCCATCGCCTTCGGCGGCGAGCTGCAGATGTGGGCCTACCTCTCCGGCAAGACCGCCGGCGAGAAGATCGAGGAGTACCTCGAGACGCTGTAGGCCGAGACCGAGAACCTTTCGCGCCCCCTTCACTGACGGTCCCCGCTGCCGCGCACACGGCAGCGGGGACCGTTTTGTGGCGAACCGGATTGCGCGCCTGACCGCCAGGGCAAGCGACCCGCCCCCGGTGGCCATGGCATCCCTTCTGTCATTCCTTTCCGAGCATCCCCTCGGCCACCCGGGTTCCCGCCGGCACCTTCGCTACTTCCCCAGCAGTCGAATCGGAATCGCGTAGATGCCGTCCTCCACCATGCGGGCGTACTCGCCGTTGCCGGTGATGACGGCCATGAACTCGGGGGCGCGCGTGCGGGAGCGGGGGTTCGAGCACAGCTTGTCGCGCATGCGCCGCAGACTCGCCACGCCGTCTGGCACCTTGTCCTCGCTCACCTTGAACTCAAAGGCGGCCCAGCGGCCGTCGGCGAGCTGGACAACGGCATCGGCCTCGAGGCCCGCGTCGTCGCGGTAATAGCGCACGGGGACGTCATCGAGCAGATCGAGGGCCCGGGCGTAGACCGAAAGGTCCCGGATGACGAGGTTCTCGAAAACGAGGCCGAAGGTCTGCCAATCATCGAGCAAGGCTGCGGGTGACATGCCGAGCAGGGCGCATGCCAGACTCGGGTCGGCCAGGTAGCGTTTGGGCTTGACGGTGAATCGCTTCTTGTTGCGCGCCGGCGGTGCCCACCCGGGAACCTCCTCAACAATGTAGAGCCCCCTGAGAGCAGCGATGTAGGCGCGGACCTTCTCCTCGTCGATGACGGCAGCGGGGTCCTCCTCGGCACCGAACATGTCGGAGATGATCGTCTTGTAGGTGGTTGACTGCCCCAGGTTGCGAGCCAAGGAAGACGCCAGGCGACGCGCGAGGTCAGGCTCCAGCCCGAGGGCCGGCACACTCACCCCGAATGTCGTGGTGAGGTAATCGCGGGCAATGAGCTGGGCGGATGCGACGTCGAGGTCGAGCGCCTCGGGCCAACCGCCCCTGCAGGCCGCCTCCACCAGACCCATGGTGTCCTTCGCGCAGACCGCCGGCGTGAACCTGCCTTCGAAGAGACCGGCCAAACTTACCGCGCCCGTGGACTCGCCCGACTCAGACAGACTCATGGGATGCATACGAATGCGGCCGATGCGACCCGCCCCGCTGTGCGCCGGTCCCTCTTCCCCCTTTCTCATCGCAGGGGTTGACGAGCCCGTCAGGATGAACGCGCCGCGCACGCCGCGCGCCCGGTCTACCTCATGCCTTGCAGCGTCCCAAATCTGAGGGACGCGCTGCCACTCGTCCACAACGTGGGGACGGGCGCCCAGGAGCATCATCGATGGGTCTGCCCTTGCCAAGCCAAGGCTCTCGTCAACATAGGACACCGAGGCCCCGTGCTCGAGTGCCGTCCACGTCTTGCCGCACCACTTGGTGCCTGCGATTTCGACCGCACCGAACACTTTGAGGTACCGCTCGACCTGCTCGTCGACCACGCGCGGCATGTATCCTGCAGGCTTCTCGAATTCATCGGCCATCCTGTGCTCCCTCCCTCGTTTTGTGAGAGAGTCTACTGCATTCGGATTTTCCTGTCATTTAAATTCGGATTTTCCTGAGCATTGAGTTCGGATTTTCCTTATCTCTAGATTCGGATTTTCCTGGGCATCCAACCCGTCTAAGACTCGGGTCCGGCAAGGGGACGGACGGCATCCTTTAAACACCAGGTCAGCTCACAAATTCCCAGCGATATCGGCCGTTCCTTTCAGAATGCCTGCGAGGTGGCAAGCAATATATGCCGACATCCCCCGCCAAGAGGATTCGAGGGGGACACGGATTGATGAGGCGCTTTCATATGCGGCGACGTAAGCCTGCGCCAGACACCTGACAACCCCGCCTGGCACGAGCCTGTCCAATCGTGCGAGCCACGGGTTGACAAATCCAACGGCATGGCAACCATTCCCCTCGAAAAACGTTGCATACCTCAACCCATAGCTCGCAAACCAGGCTCAGATGCCCCTTTGCCACAAGCCAAGCGATGTAAGCGCGAATTGCATTGATCTGTTAACGCCGCCAACATGTCTAAGCAGGCGTTGACACCGGTTTTGCCCAGACGGCTCTCAGATCTATGCTTACGGCGGGGACAACACGTACAGCGGCTCGTCGAGCTGGAGCCGCTCGGGCGCGTTTGAAGGGTAGCCCCAATACCGGTCATGCGCATGCCCGCCATCGCCTTCGGCGGCGAGCTGCAAATGTGGGCCTACCTCTCCGGCAAGACCGCTGGCGAGAAGATCGAGGAGTACCTCGAGACGCTGTAGGCCGAGACCGAGAACCTTTCGCGCCCCCTTCACCGACGGGCCCCGCTGCCACGCACACGGCAGCGGGGCCCGTTTTGAGGCGAACCTTTTGCTGCGGGAGACCATGATGTACTCGGCCCGGCAGCCCCAGGCGCCACCCATGCACCGTGCAAGCTCAGCAATCGGAGAACGGCGACTTGGGATTCATCCGCTGGTGCTCTATAGAGAACACGCTTACGGTCTTAGCCTGCTCGTCCACTGCGTAATACAGCGTGAAGGGAGTCCCAGGAACTGCGATGTAGCGGCATTCCATTGGCGGGCGCGCCGCCTCATAGTATGGGTCATACACCGCTCCGGCCTCTGGGAACGACGCGAGAATCGTACGGTACGAATCAACACGGTCATAGGCCTTGCGCGTCTGGATCTCGGTGCGCATAAACTCAAGCACGCTCTTGGCATAGCGAACCTTGTAGTCCGCTCCCATCGCTACAGCCAGCCTTTTTCTGCCCGAATCAAACGATCGGCCTCATCTGCGTCGATGAAATCGCCCTCGGAGAATTCCTCGATTCCGCGCATAATGCCGCGATACGTGCGCATCTCCTGCTCACGCAACTCATTGCGAAAGTCCATCGCCTCGTCAAACGCGGCGGCATCCATGACGACGACGCACGCCGAACCATTGCGTGTAAGATATATGGGCTCCTTCGTCTCGGCGAGAGAGTCGATGATGCTTGCCTGGTTGCGGGTGAAATCCGAAAGCGGCCTGATGGCGGGCATTTCGTCCTCCTCACATAGACAGTAAGTTTGCAGCAAATATACTGCACTAATATTGCAGAGGTCAACAAGCCCGATGCCGAAATGCACAGCGCCGGCCGTGTCCAAAAACCTTACCGCAGCGCCCACTTCCACGCAGGCGCGATGGCCACCCAGGCACCCCGTCCCCCGCCCATCATCCGCTCGGCTATACTCACGGAAACATGTCCTGTTTATACAAGCATGCGCCATCGG
>Ga0129308_1001524_pt1 | contig 23793 bp, 24 predicted proteins | sample L827metagenome_FD_94440 | JGI IMG/M metagenome (GOLD analysis project Ga0129308, IMG submission 94440) | Ring-tailed lemur group fecal microbial communities from Wisconsin, USA - L827 metagenome | ecosystem: Host-associated > Mammals > Digestive system > Large intestine > Fecal | place: USA... | reverse complement strand
TCAAATTATTTCGTATGAAAAGATTGAAACGGAAAATGGTGATTTCCTTTGCTGGCACACTATGGAGAAAAAGAAATCATACTGTAAATAAAGTTAAGAAAATGGGAGTATAAGAAAATGACACTTTTGGAAAAACAAGCATTTAAAAAGGGATACGAAGCGTTCATCTTAGAGTGGGGGAACCTTTGATTGCGGCAATGGGTTTGTACAGAAATCTGGGATATCACTGTCCGCCCGTGCAGTAGCCTTACTGGAATACGATTTATCTGGAAGACTTCCCTGACGAAGAGCTTTTTAATATGATTGACCATGCCTATGATACCGTTTTACATAGTTTCAGTAAAAAAGTTCAGAGACAGATTCTAACAGCAGATGAAATAGAAATTCGTTCGATCAGACCAGAGGAGTACCCGTTGCTGGAAGAAAAACAAGGGCTATGAAAAAAGTTTCTCTTAGTGTAAATAAGGATAATTACGCATATAGGATGTATCAGAAGCTGGGTTTTCAGGTATTACGGGAGCAGGATGAAGACTATCTGATGGTGATGGTGCATGCACCCCGTTCAACGGTATGAGTGATGATTTAAAAGGGGCAATAATGATATTAAGTGTTAGTAGAAGAACTGATATTCCAAATTATTATTCGGACTGGTTTTTTAATAGAATAAAAGAAGGATTTTTGTATGTAAGAAATCCAATGAATATTCATCAAATAAGTAAAATAGATCTTTCGCCCGAAGTAATAGATTGTATTGTTTTTTGGACCAAAAATCCTGAAAATATGATTGAAAGGTTGGATGAATTGAAGGATTATAAATATTATTTTCAATTTACACTTACTGGGTATGGGAAAGATGTTGAACCTAATATACCGAATAAACGAAATGAATTGATTCCTACATTTAAAAGATTATCTGAGAAAATAGGTAAAGAAAAAGTTATATGGCGGTATGATCCTATTCTAATAAATCAAAGGTATACGATGGAGTATCATTTGCGGGCTTTTGATGAAATTGCCAGTAGTCTTTCTGGCTATACAGAGAAAGTAGTAATTAGTTTTGTCGACTTATATTTAAAAACACAAAGAAATACTGCTAATTTAAACATGCAACAAATTACCGACAAAGATATGATAAAATTAGCGGAGAAATTAGCAGATATTTCAAAGAAAAATAAGTTAATTATTGAGAGTTGTGCAGAGCAGATTGAATTGCAAGAGATAGGTGTCGTTCATGGGAGCTGCATAGATCAAAGATTACTTGAGAGAATAATTGGCTGTAGATTACAAGGAGGAAAAGATAAGAACCAGAGAAAGGAATGTGGCTGTTTTGAAAGTATAGAGGTAGGCTCTTATAACACATGTCAAAATGGATGTAAATATTGTTATGCTAATTTTAACAATGAAAAAGTGAAGCATGGAGTCGAACTATATGATTCAGAATCTCCGTTGCTGTGTGGAAGTGTAGGAGCGGATGATAAAATTACAGATAGAAAGATGAAGTCGTTGAAAGAAGAGCAAATGTCTTTTTGGGATTATTAAGGATGTATGAAATAGTGGGATATTGTATGGTATACTTTCGTTATTCAGTATAAAATAAACCGCTGGAGCATGGAGATTTTTCCATGTGCCAGCGGTCTTTAACTTGATCAGATTACCGTAGCAGTGGCATACTGCCGGTGAGTTTGTTGACCTTTTTCTTAGGCCCGCAGATGGCAAGACCGAAGTATTGAAGTGTGCTTTCCGGCACATTTTTCATCTTTTCGATAAACTCATCGTAGGTTTTGCAGCTTTGGGCGAGATCGGAAAAATCTACCACAGTTGAATCCTGAAAATCTGACTGGTAAAGCGTTTCGCGGATTTCTTTGATGATTTCTCTTAAAAAGTTTTCCATCTAATACTTCTCCTTCACACTTTTTAAGCTCCGTAATTCTTTTGCCAAACGCATTTTTGCCGCTTTGATTTTGGCGATATAACGACTGGCATAAAGAAGCCCTGTCAATAATGTGCCGAGGACAAATCCAAGCGCAATGCTTATAATCGTTTCATATGGTTCCATTCCCGAAAGTCCCAAAAGATCAATTCCCACATAAATTATCATGCCAGTAATCGCAATTATAAACATCACGCACATTCTTTTAGAGAAAAAATTCCTCTCAACATTATTGTAATCAGCAATCTTCAACATAAGTTCTTCTGTTTTTGCGTCCATATGGTTTGTTTTCCTTTCCCCGTCTAATATCTCCCCAACTTCAACCTCATAGTATTTTGCCAGTTCGATCAGTAAATCAAAATCAGGCATGGTTGTACCATTTTCCCACCGTGAAATACTCCGGTTAGATACACCCAATATTTCTGCAAGTTCCGCCTGCGTGATAGATTTTTCACTTCGTAATTCTTTTAGAAACAGTCCTACTTTTTGTTGGTTCATATGTTTTTGCCTCCCTTCGTTTTCCAGAATAGCATTTTCCGAGGTGAAAAGTACAGGTCAAAAGCTGAGAATCGTGATTTGTGTGCAAAAGACACAAACTGAGAACGTTCAGATGGTTATCGAGGAAAGAAAATCCATGATCAGTTCTGTAATATCTGGATTTCACTGTGCCTGCTGTTTAAATGCAGTTTGTTTAGCTGCATATTCGATATAATGATGCTGTTATTATCGGACTGTGGAAAGTTTTCAGCCAGAATTCTCGAGAGGTCTGTTTTTGAGGTCAGGTCAACCTGCATACATAAATAGTTCGCTTTTGGAAGGCGAAGTATTCGGCTATCCTGATAAACAGGGTGCAGAACCTGTACAAAAAAAGCAAACGATGCCGGCGATGCGTCATTGTTAACTAAAATTCCGGCTGAAAACACAGGGACCATATTCTGTTCCTGGGCATATTGAAATAAATCCATAGCTGTTTTTTCTTTTTGTATCAGATTATCCCAATTTCCATGAAATGTCTTTGTAATAAGAAAACGTTCTTCTATTTCGCGGGAGTAAATCCCCTGATGATCGCTGTACTGTTGATTTTGCTCCAAGGCTTTTAAATTAAATTGAGTCAATTCCAGTCCGGTCTGCATATCGGCAATTTTTTCCAGCATGATCTTTTTGCCGTCTTCGAAAATTTTCTTTTCATCCAGTCCCCCATTTTCATCGATATAATCATTTAAATTTTTCAGCGGTATTCCAAGTTTAATACAAAGTGTGATCGTATCCAGAAGAACAAGTTGTTCCGGCAGGTAATATCGATATTTTGTTTGTGGATCGATCCATGCAGGCATCAGAATTTTCAATTTCTCATAATAGCGTATTGAGTTCGCGTTTACATCTCTTAATTTGGCAAATTCATTAATGGTTAGATAATCTTTCATGTTGTATCTCCTTGTATATGGAACTTAAGTAGCCCCACCTACTTTATTATTATAACAAGGTTTGTAACAGATGTAAACGTTTCTGCATGCAAGGTATTTTCGGGCATTATTATACTGCTGCATGCAGCGGGCAAAGCAGTGATGAAGTGTGAAAAACTAATGCTTGACCTTATCATTATAATAAGGTTTACGATATAAGTAATAGATGCATATGAAAGGTGGTAGAAAAATGGATGCTAACGCAAAAATCAAATTACTTGAATTAAGATTACAGACGATTACTTCCAGAGGAAAAGATTGTCAGGGAGTGTGCAGAAGAATACAGCGGGATATTAGAAATCTTAAAAAGAAGCTTTAAGCGTGGTTGGAGATTTTAAAAAAAATTAGCACTCACCCCTTGACAGTGCTAATTATATGTGTTATATTACAAATAGAACAAAGGCGAAGCGAAGGTTAGAAGCCAGAGTTCCTTGCACACTACATTATGGAATTATTCCACGGTGCTAACTAATAAAATTCTATTTAACGAAAGGGGAAGTGTTTTATGTTGATGCCTAGTATTTTTGGAGAAAATTTATTTGATGAGTTGATGGATTTTTCATTTCCGAGAACGAGCAGAGCTCTGCATGGTGGGAATACGCAGAATGTGATGAGAACTGATGTGAAGGAAACAGATCAGGGATATGAGATTGACATTGACCTGCCGGGATTTAAAAAGGAAGATGTGAAAGCACAGTTGAAAAATGGATATCTGACGATCCAGGCTGTGCAGAATGCGAACAATGACCAGAAAGACGATGATGGGAAATACATCAGAAGGGAGAGATTCTCCGGATCGGTGAGCCGAAGCTTTTATGTAGGAGAGAAAGTGACGGAAGAAGATATCCATGCGAAGTTTGAGGACGGAATCCTTAAGCTGACTTTGCCGAAAGCGGACAATCGTAAGGTGGAGCAGGAAAACTATATTGCAATCGAAGGTTAAAACTTCAGGACGCTTCCTTAAGGAGGCGCCTATTGCAAGAGCACAGGTGATATTTTAGGTTCTGCTTTAAGTTTGGGGCTGTTGTATATGCTGATTGAATCAGATGTACACAGCCCCCTTATTAAATTTACAGTGTAATTATTGGAAAGGCATGGTGAACGAGATGAAAATAAAACCATTAGGAGACAGAGTTGTATTGCAGCAGAAGAAAGCAGAGGAGACAACAAAATCGGGAATCATCATTCCGGACAGTGCAAAAGAAAAACCACAGGAAGCTGTTGTGGTGGCAGTTGGGCCGGGAAAATGTGAGGACGGGAAATGGAATGCAGTTTCTGTAAAAGAGGGGGATATGGTTATCTATACAAAATATGCAGGTACGGATATCAAGTTAGGAGAGGAAGAATATACGATTGTTTCTGAGGGAGATATTATTGCAAAAGTAGAGTAACCGGGAAAGAAGGATGAAGATTATGGCAAAAAATATTAATTTTAACGAAGATGCAAGAAACAAAATGGAAACAGGTGTCAATAAGCTGGCCAATACCGTGAAAATCACATTAGGACCGAAAGGTCGGAATGTTGTTCTGGACAAATCTTATGGAACTCCACTGATCACAAATGACGGTGTGACGATTGCAAAAGAAATTGAATTGGAAGACCGTTATGAGAATATGGGAGCACAGCTGGTGAAAGAAGCAGCAACCAAGACGAATGATGTTGCCGGAGACGGAACGACAACGGCAACTGTTCTGACGCAGGCGATGGTGAATGAGGGAATGAAAAATATTGCTGCCGGAGCTAACCCGATCATTTTGAGAAGGGGAATGAAAAAAGCAGCGGAGTCTGTGGAGAAGTCGATTGTGGGTATGAGCCACCCTGTTACGGGCAAAGAGCATATTGCAAGAGTAGCTGCGGTTTCGTCGGGGAGTGACGAAGTCGGACAGATGATCGCGGATGCAATGGAAAAAGTTGGAGAGAACGGCGTCATTACGATTGAAGAATCAAAGACGATGAACACAGAAATTGAAGTGGTAGAGGGAATGCAGTTTGATAAAGGCTACCTCTCCGGCTACATGTGTAATGACAAAGAGAAAATGACGGCAAATATGGAAAAACCTTATATTTTGATCACAGACAAAAAGATTTCAAGTATCAAAGAGATTTTGCCGCTTCTGGAGCAGATTATGCAGGCGGGAAGCCGGCTGCTGATCATTGCAGATGATGTGGAAGGCGAGGCTCTTACCACGCTTATCGTAAATAAATTAAGAGGAACTTTGGATGTCGTTGCAGTAAAGGCTCCGGGGTATGGAGGCAGCAGAAAGGACATGCTGGAGGATATTGCAATTCTGACAGGCGGACAGGCGGTGCTGGACGACCTTGGAATGCAGTTAAAGGATATTACGATGAGTATGCTGGGACGTGCAGAGGCGGCAAAAGTGACGAAGGATGACACGGTTATTGTCGGAGGGCAGGGCCAAAAATCAAAAATCGAAGAGCGCATCAATGTCATCCGGAAGCAGGCCGCGGAAACTACGTCGGAATACGATAAAGAAAAACTTGTGGAGTGTATCGCAAAACTGAGCGGCGGTGTGGCGGTCATTAAGATTGGGGCTGCCACTGAGACGGAAATGAAAGAATCCAAATATCGTCTTGAGGACGCGCTGAATGCAACCAGAGCCGCTGTTTCGGAAGGAATCATAGCGGGCGGCGGTTCCGCATATATCCATGCACAGAAAGACTTGAAAGAAGTCATTGATCTGCTTAGCGGAGATGAGAAAACGGGTGCGCAGATTGTGGAGAAAGCACTGGAAGCGCCGCTGCGTGCGATTGTAGAGAATGCAGGTCTTGAAGGAGCAGTGGTGATCAACAAGGTAAAGGAAGCCGAGTCGGGAGTAGGATTTGACGCGTCAAAAGAGGAATACACAGACATGATAAAGGCAGGCATTATTGACCCGGTGAAGGTGACAAGAAGTGCATTAAGTAATGCAGTCAGTGTGGCATCCACACTGCTTACGACGGAGGCGGCTGTCGCAGATATCAAAGAACAAACACCGGCTGCAGCGGAAAATCCGGAAATGTACTGATAACATAATATAGGGATGGTCTCAGAGCTATCCCTTTATTTTTTACTGAAATAATTTGTCGGCGAATTGTTATAGGGCATACCAGTTTTGATATGGGGGTAAGAAAAATTGAATGAAATGAAAATCGGGTGTTTGCTAAGGCAGGTGAATGCAGGGCTGATCCAGTACGGAAAGGAACATATGGAGGAACTTGATCTGACTCCGGCACAAAGTATGATGCTGAAGCATTTATTAAGTCAGAATAAGGAGGAATATTGCCTGAAAGATATTTGTATGGAAGCGAAATTGTCAAAAGCCACGGTGTCAGTTATGCTGAAGGCTTTAAGAAAGAAGGGGTATCTGCAGGTAAGCAGCGATTCCGAAGACGATCGAAGGAAGAGGATTATTTTGACACAGAAGGCATATGAGATGCAGGAACTTATTGAAGAAGATTTGAGAAGAAAGACGGAATGTGTTTATAGAGATATTTCAGAAAAGGAATTGAGCGAACTGGAACATACGCTGAATAAAATGGTATTGAATTTGAAACAGACAAGCAGAGAAGGATAGGAGGGAAAGACATGGTCAAAACACTGTTTGGACAAATAAAGCAATATAAAACAGTATCACTAATGACTCCCTTGTTTACGGCGCTGGAAGTATTTATGGAGGTGCTGATCCCATTTGTTATGGCGTCCATTATTGATAAGGGAATTACGGCGGGAAATGTAAAAATGGTTTACCGCTATGGAATGATTATGCTGGTTTTGGCATTTTTTAGTTTGATTTTCGGAGCTTTGGCAGGTAAATACGGAGCGGAAGCATCCACCGGTTTTGCGGCAAATATAAGGGAAGCTATGTATGAGAATATACAGACGTTCTCATTTTCAAATATAGACAAGTATAGTACGGCAGGACTTGTGACCAGAATGACAACTGATGTGACGAATGTCCAGATCGCATATCAGATGCTTCTGCGTATTACGGTAAGATCACCGCTGATGCTGTTATGCAGTATGTTTATGTGTTTTTTTATTAATCTGAGGCTGAGTACGGTTTTCCTTGTGGCGATTGTGGTATTGGCTTTGGTATTGCTTTTGATCATGAGCAGGACGCTTCGGATCTTTGAGCAGGTATTTCATAAGTACGATGATTTGAATGCAAGCGTGCAGGAAAATGTATCTGCGATCCGGGTGGTGAAGGCATTCGTAAGAGAGGATTATGAAAAAAGTAAGTTTGGCAGGGCAGCAGAGCATTTATATCGCCTCAGTGTAAAGGCAGAAGGAATTCTGGCTTTGAACAATCCTGTAATGATGCTCGTCGTATATGGGTGTATCATTTCTCTGTCCTGGTTCGGGGCACATTTTATCGTGATCGGAGATCTGACTACGGGAGAGCTGACTTCCTTGTTCAGTTATGTTATGGGAGTATTGATGTCTTTGATGATGCTGTCGATGGTTTTTGTCATGCTGACCATGAGTGCCGCCAGCGGGAAACGTATTGCAGAAGTCTTGAATGAGAAGGCAGACCTGGCAAATCCCAGGCATCCTGAGACAGAGATTGCGAACGGAAGTATTGACTTTGATCATGTGAGCTTTTCTTATAAGCAAGGCAGCGGGGAAGAAACGCTGCAGGATATAAGTATTCATATCAATTCAGGAGAGACTATTGGAATGATCGGCGGCACAGGAAGCGGAAAATCCAGCATGGCAAACCTGATCAGCCGCCTTTATGATGTGGACGAGGGGCGCGTCATGGTAGGCGGTAAAGATGTACGTGCTTACGATATGGAAACCTTGAGAAATCAGGTGGCAGTTGTATTGCAGAAGAATGTTTTGTTTTCAGGGACCATTCTTGATAGTCTGCGGTGGGGCAAAGAGGATGCCACGGAGGCGGAATGTAAAGAAGCCTGCTGTCAGGCATGTGCAGATGAATTTATTGAGCAGTTTCCGGAAAAATATAACACCTGGATTGAACAAGGGGGCAGCAATGTTTCCGGCGGACAGAAACAGAGGCTTTGTATTGCAAGGGCTCTTTTGAAAAAACCGAAGATATTGATCCTGGATGATTCCACCAGTGCGGTAGATACGGCGACGGATGCCCGGATACGAGAGGCATTTGCCAAAAAAATCCCCGGTACGACGAAACTGATCATTGCCCAGAGAATTTCCGGCGTCCAGGATGCGGATAGGATTCTGGTGTTAGATGATGGAAAAGTTTCCGGCTTTGATACCCACGAGAATTTGCTGAAAACCAATCGGATCTATCAGGAAATTTATGATACGCAGACGAAGGGCGGCGGAGATTTTGATCAAGTCTCATTGAATGACTGTGAGATGCAGAAAGGATGTGTGGATTGATGAAGAAACAAATGAATACCGGGAAAAATCAAGGCCAGATTTTCTTGTGGGTACTGGGGTACACGGTGAAAAACTATAAGTTTTCATGTCTGTGCGTGTTAGTCTGCATTTTGGGAACTGCACTTGCAACGCTTAGGGGAACGCTTTTTATGCAGAGCTTGATTGATGATTATATCATACCGCTGACAAAAATGCAGACGCCGGATTATACTCCGCTGGCCCATGCATTGCTGAATATGGTCGGTATATACGCGATAGGCATTGTCTGTGCATATACTTATCAAAGAGTTATGGTGAATATTTCCGAGGGTACTATGCGGAATATCAGAAAAGACCTGTTTTCTCATATGGAATCTCTGCCCATACGGTATTTTGACAGCCATGCCCATGGAGATATCATGTCTGTCTATACTAATGATGTGGATACGCTCAGACAGCTGATCAGCCAGAGTATCCCGCAGATTATCAATTCTACGGTTACGCTGGTGACGACATTTGCTACAATGGTGGTGTTGAGCCTTCCGCTGACCGTAATTGCAGTAGCCATGGTAGTGCTCATGCTGTTTACGGCATCGGGGATCGGGAAAAAATCTTCCGTTTATTTCAAGAAGCAGCAGAAGCAGCTTGGAGCAGTCAACGGGTATATTGAAGAAATGATGGAAGGGCAAAAGGTTGTCAAGGTATTTTGTCATGAAGAAAAGACCTTGGAGCAGTTCCGTAAGATTAACCGGGAGCTGCGGGAAAGTGCCAACAAGGCCCAGACATTTTCTAACATTATGATGCCGATCAATGCGAATCTGGGAAATATCAGCTATGTATTGTGTACGGTGGCAGGAGCGATGCTTGCTCTTGGCGGGTATGCGGGATTAACCTTGGGTACATTGGTGTCCTTCCTGAACCTCAATAAGAATTTTACTCAGCCAATTACGCAGATCAGTCAGCAGATGAACAGTATCATTATGGCCCTAGCCGGGGCGGAGCGTATCTTTATGCTGCTGGAAGAAAAGCCTGAAGTGGATGAGGGTTATGTAGAATTGGTCAATGCAAAGGAGAATCCGGACGGGACACTGACGGAAACGAAGGAGCGTACCGGTCTGTGGGCCTGGAAGCATCCTCACAAGGCAGACGGAACGGTTACCTATGTGAAGTTGGAGGGTGATGTGACATTCAATGATGTGGATTTGGGGTATACTGACGAAAAAATGGTATTGCATCATATTAAATTATATGCCACACCAGGACAGAAGATTGCGTTTGTAGGAAGTACGGGAGCAGGAAAGACTACGATAACGAATCTGATCAACCGTTTCTATGACATTCAGGACGGAAAGATCAGATATGACAATATTAATATCAACAAAATTAAAAAGGCTGATCTGCGTCATTCTCTGGGTATGGTTTTGCAGGACACACATCTATTTACAGGAACTGTTATGGACAATATCCGTTACGGAAAGCTGGATGCTACGGACGAAGAATGTATTGCGGCAGCAAAGCTGGCAAATGCGCATGGGTTTATAAAAAGACTGCCGGATGGCTATCATACGATGCTGACCGGCGACGGTGCGAATCTGAGCCAGGGTCAGAGACAGCTTCTGGCGATCGCGCGGGCAGCAGTAGCCGATCCGCCCGTACTGATCCTGGATGAGGCCACTTCCTCCATTGATACACGAACCGAGGCGCTGGTGCAGGAAGGGATGGATCATCTGATGAAAGGAAGAACCACATTTGTGATTGCCCACAGGCTTTCTACCGTAAAGAATTCTGACTGTATTATGGTGCTTGAACAGGGGCGGATCATTGAGAGAGGCACTCATGATCAGTTGATCTCGGAGAAAGGGCGGTATTATCAGCTCTATACGGGGAATAAAATCGGAGCATAAGCAATATAATACAGGAATGTATCGGTTATGAAAAGTAATGTGGATAGTTCAAATAGATCATAGTATCGGTGGTGTTTAAAGTGGATTTTTATGCAACTGTGCTAAATATATTAGAAAATTATTTTGCAGAAAGCGGATGGAAAAAGCTGTTTTTAAACGGAGGATGTTATTGGCTGGCAGACACTCTGCATCAGGGAATTGACAGATCAAGGATCATGATCAACCGAATGGAAGAGCACTGTGCGCTGTATTTTGAAAACGGGCTGTATGATGTACGGGGACGGATTTCCTCCAAAGGCTTTTATGCGGCCGGGGAGAGGGAAATCAATTTCATGAAGAAGAATTATATTCCCAAGTTTGATGTGAAAAGGCTGGAACAATACCTTAGAGCCAAGCTGCGGCAGAATCCGTAAAGTCTTATGAATGACCTGAAAGGAGATTAGTTTCCTTTCAGGTCAAATTCTTTTACCCCATATTTTTCCCGGTATTGATGTAGGGTCAAACCGGTTGCTTTTTTAAATTTGGCTCCCAGATAGCTTTGTGAGGAAAACCCCAGGTAATTGGCGATCGCACTGTAGGAATACCGGGAGTAAACAAGCATATTTGTCACCAGTTTTATTTTTCCTGTAAGATATATTCACTAATTGTAATCCCCTCTTTTTTCTTAAAAAGATCAGATAAGTAGCTCGGGTTCATGTACAATTCCGCGGCGATGTCAGAAGTCGAAAGTTTGCCGTGCAAATGTGAAAAGATAAAATCCTTACATCGGCTGATCCTTGAATCGGGAATCGGTTCGCTTGCTTTATTCGAGGATTGGTTTTTCAGTTCCCTTACCAGAAGTGCATATTGATACTCTGCCTGGCGGCCAAGAGAGATAGCGGCTTCGGGGTTTTGGACTTCTTCTATTTTGTTGATATAGCTGTCACTGAGGGAAAATGCTACTTCGGGCATGACACCGCCTGTGATGGCAGAGCGGGCGCCCAGGGTGACAAGAACAATTCCTAAATTTTTACAGTGACGAAGCGAATCCTTTGCAAGGATTCCGACGCGGCCTATATAATCCTCCTCCCAGCTTTTGGAAAGCTGGGAGGGATCACCATTTTGAATACTGGCCAGTTCCCGGATTTCCTGGTCATATGGATTATGGCGGAAGGTAGATTCTTGATTTTTGAATACAATATCGGTAAAGCCTTTCTGCACTTCAAATTTCACTCTTTGATTCAGACAATTAAATTCAAAAGCTTCTTCCATGGAAATAGTCTGGTCACAAAACAGGTTATGCAGCAGCAGAGCTTCTTTTATTAAAAAGTATGGCGTACACCGATGGAGTGAGGAAATCCATTCATCCGAAATGTAGGTCAGCTCAGGCAGGTGATGGCGGTATGTTGCACCTTCCATTAAAATAACGGGACCGATCAGAAAAATATCATGGTCGGTGGTTATTGTGGTGTAAGCGATGGAATGTCTCTCGGTGTAAATCATGGGGAACGTCTGGTTGTCCGCACACTGAAACAGGCTGGCGAGCAATTCGGCCGGTTCTTTTTCCAGATAATCGGTAAAACCGATCCGTTCGCATATGGTCTTTAAACATTTCCCGGATAACGTGTATCTCCGTATTATAGTATGAAGCTGGCGTGACAGGTACTGCATCAGATAATCAATATTCATGGCGGCCTCCTTTTTGTACTTAGTATAACATATTTGTGCCAAAAATAGTGATAAACTACCAAAAAAAATGATATAGAATGGTGACGCTTCAAGATAAAATAATATCAGAAAGTGAAGAACGACAACAAAGAAAGGAAGAAACAACTATGTATGTAAAGGGTGTAAACCTCGGTAACTGGCTTGTACTGGAAAAATGGATGAATCCGGCATTGTTTGAAGGCACGCCTGCGGAAGATGAATATAATCTGCCGTATCATCTTTCGAAGGAAGTGTATCAGGCAAGAATCAGAGTGCATCGTTCGGAATATATTTCAGAACGTGACTTTATTCGGATCAAGGCGATGGGGATGGATGCAGTTCGTATTCCCGTACCATATTTCATTTTTGGAGACAGGGAACCATTTCTCGGCTGCGTGGAAGAGCTGGACAAAGCGTTTAACTGGGCGGAGCGATATGGGCTTCAGATTCTGATCGATCTCCACACGGCGCCTGATAGCCAGAATGGGTTTGATAATGGAGGAATCAGTGGGGTATGTAAATGGTCGCAGGAGCCGGATGAAGTGGAATTTGAGCTGACTGTATTGGAAAGGCTTGCAGAGCGCTACGGTACGAGAAAGGGGCTTTGGGGAATTGAAGTTCTCAATGAGCCGGTCTTGGAAGATATGTGGGAATGTGCGGACATTTCAAAGAGATATCCGGCAGCAGATCCGAAAAAAGCGGAGGGCTCGAGAGGAAACAGTGCAGAGTTTATCCGGCAGTTTTATTTAGAAGCTTATGACAGGCTGCGCAAATATCTGCCGGAAGAAAAGTATATTGTGATCCACGATGCATTCCATCTGAAAATGTGGAAGGATTTCATGTGTGATGTCAAATATAAAAATGTAGTGCTGGATACGCATATGTATCTGACCGTGGCGGAAATGATGGGATGCGGGCAGACGGTTGAGGAATATAAGGAATTTATAGTAAACTGGGGAAAAGATATTGAAGAAATGCAGCAGTATTTTCCGGTTATCATAGGAGAATGGTGCCTGGCAAATTCCGTGGCGATCGGATATGATACGAAAGGCGGACAAACAGTCTTAAACGGCGTGGAAAATGAGGCCGAAGGGGCAGTGCGCAAAGAGGAGAGAAAGAAAATATATCATGAGCTTGGCCAGGCGCAGCTCGACGCATGGAAGAAAGGGTCCGGCCATTTTTACTGGAGCTATAAGCTTTTGATTGACACGGTGAACGATAAAGGCTGGGACGGCTGGGATAGCTGGGACTTTGGAAGAAGCGCAGATTTTGGATGGCTGCCGGCGGAAGACGCGGCAAACCAAAAGGAAGAATAGAAGGTACGGGAGGAAGGAAAAATGAAGCAGATAGATATGAACCCAAATGCAAAGCTTTCTTTTATAGAAAGATTAGGATATGGCACCGGCGACTATGCCTGTAATCTTGTGTGCTCTGCCATCACAGCATTTTTATTGGTTTATTACACAAATGTAGTTGGAGCGGACCCGGCGGTGGCAGCTGCGATCATAGCAGTGTCCAAACTGCTGGACGGAGTTTCCGATCTTGCCATGGGATATATTGTGGATCATACTCACAGCAAATACGGAAAAGCCCGCCCGTGGATTGCAAGATTATGTATCCCGCTTGCGGTCAGTACCGTGCTGATGTTCAGTGTACCGGCAGGCCTCAAAGGAAAAGTGCAGATTGTATATATGTTCCTTACCTATAATCTGGTATCCACTATTTTTTATACAGGTATGAACGTTCCCTATGCGACTTTAAATGGGCTGATGACCACAAATCAGTATGAGAGAGGACTTCTCGGAAATATCAGAATGCTTCTGGCTACGGCAGGGACAATGACGATCAATACTGCGGTGCTGAAAATGACGGGATTCTTTGGTGACGGGGACATCTACTCTCAAAAGGGCTGGACACTTACGTTTGCCGCATTGATGGTAGTATTTGTTATTCTGAGTATGTTTGTCTTTGCTGTTTGCAAGGAGCGTGTGGTAGAAACGAAAAAAAGCTCAGATGAAGAAGTGCAGAAGATATCCTTTGTCCAGGGAATCGCAGCTCTGCTCAGAAATAAATACTGGTTGTTGATGGTACTGTGCCTTTTTGTTATGTACTTCATGATGTCATGTTTCTACGGCTCCGCATTCTATTTTGCACAGTACAATATGGGAAATGAGGCATACTATTCAATGATCGCCAATGTACTCTCCATTGCGCAGATCGCGACGATGTTTGTCACACCATTTCTGATGAAAAAGCTAAATAAGAAAAAAATACTTCTGGTGGGCATTATTATTGTATTAGCCGGGTTTGTTCTCACTGGTTTTACCACCAATTATCCGACACTGTGTGTCTTATCCGCAGTAAAAGGAATTGGATTCGGATGCTGTTCGGCAACGGTGTACGGATGTCTTCAGGATACGATTACATATGGAGAATGGCTGAATGGGTACGGGACAGCCGGAATGGGAAATGCTGCATCGTCCTTCAGCATGAAGGTTGGATCGGGTATCGGTACGGCTGTGCTGGGGTGGATATTGAGTGCGGGCGGTTTTGATGCGTCGCTGGCAGTGCAGAGCAAGGCTGCCATGTCCTCCATCTCCATGGCGTTTGTGTGGATACCGGCAGTGTCAGTGCTGATCGCAACGATAGGATTGCTGTTCTATGATCTGGATAAGAAGTATGACCAGGTAATAGCGGATCTTGCGGTTGGAAAACATAAAGGAGATGCATAGAATAGTGAAAAGGAGATAGAAAGGTGAAAGCGAGACTCTATATTACAGATGAGCAGGGGACGTTAAGTGAGCAGACTGTGATCGGCTGCCAGGACGACAGTGTGGAAAATGAAGTGCTGAATATTTATGAGGATATCCAATACCAGAGGCTGGAAGGCTTTGGAGGTGCGATCACGGATGCGGCCGGGTATGTGTTTTCAAAATTGTCAGAAAAGCAGCAGGATGAAATGTTAACGATGTATTTTGATGAGCAGCACATGGGGTATAATCAGGTGCGCATCCATGTGGACAGCTGTGACTTTTCCACACATCTTTACGAGGCTGATTCGGACGAACAGGATGAAAAACTGGAACATTTTTCATTTGCAGATACGGAAAAATATATCATTCCACTTTTGGATGCCGCGCAGAAAAAAGCAGGAAAGAAGTTGAAGATTATGCTTTCCGCATGGTCTCCGCCGGCATATATGAAGACAAACAAAAGCCGGGTAAAGGGAGGAAAATTAAAAGCAGAGTATCGGAAGAGATGGGCAGAGTATCTCTACCGGTATGTAGAAGAATTCAGAAAGCGCGGATATGAAGTGGTTCGTATGACAATACAAAATGAACCGAAGGCAGTGCAGGTTTGGGATTCCTGTATCTTTACGGCGCAGGATGAAAAAGAGTTCCTCAGAGATTACCTTGCACCGACATTCCAGGAGCATGGCATTTCGGATGTGGAATTCTTTATCTGGGACCACAACAAGGAGCGCGTCTATGAGAGAGCCAGAGATGTGATTGATGATACTACCAGGGATTTGATCACCGGGGTTGCGTTCCACTGGTACAGCGGGGAGCATTTTGAGGCGCTGGATCTGGTACGGCAGCATTTTCCGGAAAAAAAGCTGATTTTGTCTGAATGCTGTCTGGAATTCAGGGTTTACGATAAAAGTGAGCAGAACGATAATTCAGAACGCCTCGCACATGATATGATAGGAAATCTGAATCATGGAATGAATGGATTTTATGACTGGAATATTCTGCTTGATGCAGACGGAGGTCCGAACCATGTGGGAAATTACTGCGATGCTCCGTATCTGTTTGACTTAGACAAAAAAGAGCTGGAATATCGAAGGTGTCTGAAATATGACTGGCATTTTGCACATTTTATCAAACCGGAAGCAGTGCGGCTGGCCAGTACAAGATACACAGACAAGCTGGATTTCACAGCGTGGAAGAACCCGGAGGGAGCTGTTGTTTTTGTTCTTTTAAATCGAACCGCAGAAAAGCAGGCAAGTCACATCCGATTTGGGGGCGAAGATTTTGCTGTGGAATCAGAACCGCATTCTATCATGAGCGGAATCATTTCGAGATGATTACTTTAGAAGCTTTAAAAATTCATTCAGTGCGGTATTTGTATTGCATTCATGATAAAAAAGACCGAAAGCTGCCGCTGTATGAGTAAGTCATTTTGCCCCTACAGCGGCAGTCTTTTTGTTGACAAGCATACTTGGGTGAAGGCCGGGTGGATTGTCATCTCGGTTTAGCACATTATGATTTTACAGCGGAACCCCGGTAAAAGTGTGGAAGGCTGTCGAAGCATGGCTCCGAATTATTTCTGCTCCGCCACTTCGATTTTGCGGATTTCCTTCGTGCGGATTTCCTCGCAGATTTCAGTGATAAACGTATCCAGAGGTTTCTGCCCTTCATCGCCTAAATAACGGCTCCGAACGGATACCACGCCTTCCTCCTGTTCCTTTGCGCCTACTACGAGCATATAAGGAACTCTGTCCAGGCGGGCCTCACGAATCTTGTAACCCATCTTTTCAGAACGCTGATCCACAAAGCAGCGGATTTTATTGGCTTTCAGGCGGCTTTCCACCTGGGCTGCATACTCGTGGAATTTCTCGGAAATCGGGATGACGCGAACCTGTTCCGGACACAGCCAAGTCGGGAACAGACCGGCGTATTTCTCGATGAGCCATGCCAGTGTTCTCTCATAGCAGCCCATGGAGGTTCTGTGGATGATATACGGCCGTTTTTTATCGCCGTTCTCATCAATATAATACATATCAAACTGCTCTGCCAGCAAAGCATCCCACTGAATGGTGATCATTGTATCTTCCTTGCCGTATACATTTTTGGCATTGATATCTACCTTGGGTCCGTAGAAAGCGGCTTCGCCCACATCCTCTACAAACGGAATATTTAACTCTTGAAGCATGGTGCGGATATGGCCTTCCGTTTCCTCCCATACCTCCGGGGAACCAATGTATTTTTCGGTGTTCGCCGGGTCCCATTTGGACAGGTGGTAGGTCACATCTTCTTCCACACCCAGAACCTGCAGGCAGTGCTGAGCCAAAGTGATACAGTTTTTAAATTCTTTGACCATCTGGTCCGGTCTTACGATCAGGTGTCCCTCGGAAATCGTAAACTGACGTACTCGTGTCAGGCCGTGCATCTCGCCGGAATCCTCGTTGCGGAACAAAGTAGAGGTCTCGCCGTAGCGCAGCGGCAGATCACGGTAGCTGTGCTGCTCTGCCTTGTATACATAATACTGGAACGGGCAGGTCATGGGACGAAGGGCAAATACTTCTTTGTCGGTCTCCTCGTCACCGAGTACAAACATTCCGTCCTTATAGTGATCCCAGTGGCCGGAAATCTTGTACAGATCGCTCTTTGCCATCAGTGGAGTTTTCGTACGGATGTATCCCCATTCGTTGTCCTCCAGATCCTCGATCCATCTTTGAAGCTCTTTTAACATGATCACACCTTTGGGCATCAGAAGAGGCAGGCCTTGACCGATGACGTCTACCGTGGTAAAAAGCTTCATCTCACGCCCCAGCTTGTTGTGGTCACGTTTTTTCGCTTCCTCCAGCATCTCCAGATGTGTGTTCAATTCGTCTTTTGTGCCGTAGGCAGTTCCGTAGATTCGGGTCAGCATCTGATTTTTCTCGCTTCCTCTCCAGTAGGCGCCGGAGGAGGAGAGAAGTTTAAATGCTTTCACACCCTTGGTATTCATCAGGTGAGGTCCGGCACATAAGTCCACCCAGTCTCCCTGTGAGTAGAAGGAGATTTCGGCATCCTCAGGGAGGTCCTCGATCAGTTCTACTTTGTAAGGCTCATTTTTCTCTCTGAAAAATGCGATCGCTTCTTCTCTGGATTTTGTGAATCGTTCGATCCGGGCCCCTTTCTTGATGATTTTCTTCATCTCTTTTTCAATCGCGTCCAGATCCTCTCTGGAAAATGGCCTGCTTTCAAAATCATAATAGAATCCGGTGTCGATGGAGGGTCCGATCGCTACCTTGGCATTGGGGAAAAGGTTCTGCACCGCCTCCGCCATTACATGGGAAGCAGTGTGGCGCAGGGCGGCCAGTCCCTTTTCGTCACGGGCCGTGAGGATATTAAGCTGGCAGTCGCTGTCCACTACGGTCCGCAGATCTTTTACCTCACCGTTAATTTCACCGGCACATGCGGCGCGTGCCAGACCTTTACTGATATCATAGGCGATATCAATGATGGATTTTGCTTCTGCATACTCTTTTGTAGAGCCATCTTTTAATGTGATAATCATATAAAATTCCGTCCTTTCTTAATCATAATAGGGAAAATCCCTTGACGTTCATTTGGGGATGCCGGGCAACCGGGACGACAGTTTGCCGGACTGTCACTTAGGTATGCTTGGCAACAAAAAAGCTCCTCCCCGTGATCCCGAAGAATCACAAGGGACGAGCTGATATTCCTAGCCGCGGTTCCACCCTTCTTGCTGTCTGCTAACGCAAAAAACCACTTCATTGATGATAACGGGATCACCGGACCGGATTGGGGCCACTCGGAGGTAGTTTTCAAATGCTTCCTGTATAAGATGCTTCCAGCACCGGAGCCAGATTGGACCCGGGCATCTCTCTCTGGAAAATTCCACATTCTACTCGTCTCGTCAACGTGTTGTCTTTTTATCTGCATTGCCTTCATTATAACATCAGAAATCAGATTGTCAATGCAGAATCATAATGTTTTTTCGTATTCTTTCAATGACTGTAACGCCTGTCCGGACAGTGGAATCAGAGCAGTCATATTGAAAATCGTCATCAGGCCGATTCCCAGATCGCCCAGATCCCAGACAAAGGTATAGGCGGCAAGCCCGCCGACAAACAGCATGACCAGGGCGAGAAGCTTGTACAAGGTCTGAGAGATCCAGTTATCCCCGAACAGATAGGCAATATTCGGTCTGGCATAAAAGAGGATGCCAATAAAAGTGGAAAAACTAAACAGCCACAAAGTGACAGCGATAAATATCACTCCGAAATCCCCCAGGTGATACTGCATGGCGGTCTGCAGAAGGTCCATACCGGCAAGCCCGGAAATCAGGCTGTCAGGGGCCAGAAGCATGATCATAGCGGAGCAGCTGCAGATTACAATGGTATCAATGAATACCCCAAATGCCTGCAAAAGCCCTTCTTTTGCAGGATGGCTGATATCTGCCGCAGCCGCGGCACAAGGCGCGGAACCGGAGCCTGCTTCGTTTGAGAAGAGCCCTCGTTTGGCTCCATTCATAAGAACGGCTCCGAATCCGCCGGCAACCGCCTGACGAAGGCCGAAAGCTTCCGAAAATATCCTCTGAAAAACAGAAGGAAGCAGGCTGATATTTTTGAAAATAATCAATATCGTGATCAGAAAATACAGTCCTGCCATAATTGGGACGATCACATCCAGGACTTTTACGGTAGCGTTTTTACGAAGCACGATCACGGCTGCGATCAGCACAAGAAGAACCGTGGTGTAAAACGGCGGGATCTGAAAGGCATTTTCAAAAGCGGAGGACACGGAATTCCCGATCACCTGGCTGATGCCGCACCAGCAGATCAGTCCGGAAACGGCAAATAATACTGCGATCACAGAGTGCCTGCGGGTGTCTCCCTTTTTGACAAAAAGATGATGAATATAGTAGGCCGGTCCGCCGCGGAACCCGCCGTAAAGGGGATCTCGTTCTTTGTGAAGCTGTGCTAGGGTTGCCTCGATAAATGCGGTGGAGGAGCCGAGAAGTGCGGTAATCCACATCCAGAATACAGCACCTGCGCCGCCCGCAGAAATCGCGGCGACTACGCCCACCAGATTGCCCATTCCCACGCGGGTTGCCGTGGAGATGATCAGAGCCTGCACACCGGAGATGGAGTCCTTTTGCGACAGGTGCCTTTTCTCTACGGTAATCTTCAGCATCTCGGGAAAGAGGCGGAAAGGGAGAAAGCGTGTGCGGATCGTAAAATAAATTCCGGTTGATATCAAAATCAATACGAGTAACGATAATCCGACAGTGCTCCCTCCGGGTAATGGGATTGTAATAAGATCTCCCCACAGCAGGTTAAATATAAAATAAAACAGTTTCATTATGAGACTCCTTGTACTAAGTAGTTGATAAAACGCAGAACCTTGTGTTTCCGGGTAAAAGGGCGGCAAAAACGTTCGTCCCTGTCCGGTAAATAAGAATCCCTATCGGTCCTGGGTATAGGGCGGGTCAGCCGGATGGCCGCCGGCGGCTTTCTGCATCCCCCGCTGAAGGGCGTCCTTGGAGGTCTTCCAGTCGGCGTCTCTGTAGCGGTAATCAAACTTGTCACAGAACCAGTCGAGATCCTCGTACATGCGCTGATAATTCTGTTTCATCAGCGGGAAAAGCTGATTAAAAAATTCCTGTTTTTCTTTATCGGAAAGGATCCGGTCAGCCTCCTCCACCAGTTCGCCGAAGTGTGGGATACAAAATCCTTTGCTGTTTAGAAGTAGTTCTTTAAATTCCGGGTTTTTGTGGTATACTTCAAAAAACGTATCCAGATAGCGCTGATAAGTCTTGTGATAAAAATCACAGATGTAGCAGCTTTCTTTCTTTGCGGCGGCCCAGGCACCGATGGAAGTCCGGGGGGCAGCCTCGGAAGAGGGCGTTTTTTTGAGGCGTCCAAGGAGCGTAGTGTGAGAAGGGGAAAAATCCTGAATTTGCTGTTCCAGTTCCTTATTCAGCTTTTGAAAATGCGTTTTCAGGATTAATCCGGTTCCCAGACGATTGCCGTATTCATACATTTTCTTGTAATGAGTGCGGCAAAAACCAAGCTGATCCGTCTGTTCTCTGATATCATCTTCCATATAAGATGCTCCGGGGCCAAGTACAAAGTCCAGGATGTGTTCTTCAAGCTGCCGCTCTATAAAGCAGAAGGGGCATTCATCAGCGGCGCGAAATGCGTCCATCAGCGGAACGGTGTATAATTTTTCTTTCATTGGTATTCCTACTGTTTGGTTACCAGAATAGCGTTACTGTTCACACACTACGATTCCCCGAAGCGTGTTACTGAGAACGGAGTGAACAATAACAGAATAGCACGAAAGTCTGGTATAATACAATGCCATTTCTTTACATTGCGAGGATTTAGGCGTATAATAGAGCAGAAATAAGAAATAGGAGGTATGTCAGGATGTTAGATAAAAAAGTAGTAGAATTATTAAATCAGCAGGTAAACAAGGAGTTCTATTCTGCATATTTGTATCTGGATTTCTCCAATTACTATTATGATGAAGGTCTGGACGGCTTCGGTAACTGGTACAAGATTCAGGCGCAGGAAGAACGGGATCACGCGATGCTGTTCGTACAATATCTGCAGAACAACGGGGAAAAGGTTGTGCTGGAGGCCATTGATAAGCCGGCGATCGAACTGAAAAGTGCGAAGGCGGTACTCGAAGAAGGATTGAAGCATGAGCAGTATGTGACAAGCCTGATCCATACGATCTATGACGCAGCATACAGCGTAAAGGATTTCCGTACCATGCAGTTTCTGGATTGGTTTGTAAAGGAACAGGGCGAAGAAGAGACGAATGCGGATAATCTCGTGAAGAAATTCGCACTGTTTGGAGATGACCCGAAGAGCCTTTATATGCTGGATAATGAGCTGGGGGCAAGAGTGTACTCTGCGCCGTCCCTGGTGTTATAATATGAACCGTAAAAAAGTCATCTGTTCCTGTTACCATGTTACAAAAGGCGATGTGGCGGATGCAATAGAAAACGGTGCTGCTTCTTTTAAAGAGGTGAAGAAAGCAACCAAAGCCGCAAAAGGCTGCGGAAAATGTAAGAAAGAGGTGAAGAAGCTGACGAAAAAGCTTCTGGCAGAAAAATAGAGGATACAAGGAGGAACATTTCGGTTTTAATCAGGAAGGCGGGATGTTCCTTTTGCGTTGCAAAGTATGATTTTAGAAAAATTGATTTGCATATCGGGGAATTATTTATGCTGCAGACGGAACGAAGCGGCTGGTATATGAACTGACGGTCTGCCGGGAATAAAAATTTGTGAAAATGTAAAAAGGGTTACGGAAATAAAAGATAGAATGGTGTGACAAAAAGATGCTGTATGATAAAGACATACGTGAACCATTGTTTGATTTCCTGGAAGAGAAATATGGTAAGATAAGGATTATCGAAGAAAAACAGATGGGAAAATCCAGAGCAGATATGGTTATTGTTTTCCCCGGGGAACTTGCCGGGCTGGAAATCAAGAGTGATGCAGATACTTATGTGCGGCTGAAACGGCAGGTAAGAGATTACAATCAGTATTTTGACCGAAATTATGTGGTTGTCGGCTCGCGGCATGCGAGGCATATCGAAGAGCATGTTCCCGATTGGTGGGGTATTATTACGGTGGAACGCATGGGAGAATATGCGGATTTTTACGTGCTGCGTGAGGCGAAAGTGAATCCAAAGATGAAATGGAAAAAGAAGCTTAGCCTCCTGTGGCGTCCAGAACTGGCACATATTCAGGAGAAGAACGGGATGGCGAAATACAGGCAGAAGAGTAAAGAATTTGTAGCAGAAAAGATTCTGGAGAAAGTCCCGGAGGAAATTCTTCAGGAACAGATAAGTGAGGAATTGTTTGAGCGGGATTATACGGAGATTGGGAAACTGATTAAAGGTTATAAGGAAAATCGGAGTAGAAAATGTAGGAAAAGTTAATAGCAAGTCGGAATCTGTATGGTAAACAGATTCCGGCTTGTAATTACCAAGCATACCTGAGTGAAGGTCAGGTGGATCTTCATCTCGGTGTCAGGTTTACTATGTCAAAGTAAAATGGTGTCCTGAAAGTTAAATATACTTAGAAAAGAATTTCCTGAATCTGTTCCAGGGGGAGGGAACATAACTCAGCTATTTCTTCAGGGTGTTTGCCCTGCATATGAAGTTTGAAAATCTGGCGGCTTATTTCAAGTCCTTGCTGTCGGCCTTGCTCTAAGCCTTGCTGTCGGCCTTGCTCTAAGCCTTGCTCTAAGCCTTGCTCTAAGCCTTGCTCTAGGCCTTGCTCTAAGCCCTGCTTTAAGCCTTGTTTTAGACCTTCTTCCAGACCTTGTTTTAGACCTTCTTCCAGGCCTTGCTTTAGACCTTGTTCTAAACCATACTTTTTGGCGCTGCTCATCTGAGAATTGTAATCTCTCAGAGCTTTTTCGCGAGCCTCGTATTCAAGGCGCTTTTGCTCATCGGCACTTAAGTTCAACAGCGCATTGTAGGCTTCATCCAGATATTCGTTTGTCTTAGCCATCTCAGAAAACTCCTTTCTGTTTTTCCCACTGAAGAACTGCATCCAATTAATGATATCATCTCCATTTTGCGCATTCTGAGGAAGCTTTTTCAGTTCCAAAATCTGAATTTCCAGCAAATCGGTATATATCTTTCCAGTTTTATTATCGCGCAGATGGATAGTGCGGTAGCATTCCGTATCGTCTGGAAAATGAATA
>Ga0129308_1001523_pt1 | contig 23795 bp, 16 predicted proteins | sample L827metagenome_FD_94440 | JGI IMG/M metagenome (GOLD analysis project Ga0129308, IMG submission 94440) | Ring-tailed lemur group fecal microbial communities from Wisconsin, USA - L827 metagenome | ecosystem: Host-associated > Mammals > Digestive system > Large intestine > Fecal | place: USA... | reverse complement strand
GGATCCAGGGGACCGGGCTTGGCATGGCGATCACAAAGAACCTCGTCGATATGATGAAGGGCACGATCGAGGTGCGCAGCGAGGAGAATGTCGGCACGGAGGTGACTCTGGAGTTTACGTTCCGCTTAAATGAAAAGGCGCCGAAGCTGCAGCCTCTGCCGGAGCTTGCGGGGTGCAGGGCGCTTGTGGTTGACGGGGATCCCGAGAGCTGCACAAGCATTTCAAAGCTGCTCGGCAGCTTCGGTATGCAGGCAGAGTGCGCATGTACGAGCTGCAGGGCAATCTCACTCGTACGGGATGCGCTCCGGGACCAGGATGGATACAGGGTGATTCTGCTTGACTGGCGCCTGACGGACCGTGATATGATCGAGGTCATCCGCACCTTCAAAAAAGAGGCCGGGGAGGATGCTTCGCTCATCGTGATGACGGAGTATAACTGGTCTGAGATTGAGGAGCAGGTGAAGGAGGCGGGCGCTGCGGCCCTTTGCGCGAAGCCTCTGTTCCCGTCGAGGCTTGCGGTATGTCTGCGTTCGGTCCTGATGAACAGCAGGGAGAACGAGGAGCGCGAGGATGGCGGGAGGAGACGCTTCAGCGGCGGCCGTCTCCTGCTTGCGGAGGACAATGAGCTGAATCAGGAGTTGGCGCAGGAGCTGCTGGAGGATTACGGATTTGAGGTAGAGATTGCCGGGAACGGCCAGATTGCGGTTGACATGGTAAAGCGCTCCAGGCCAGGGTATTACAGGCTTGTGCTGATGGACGTCCAGATGCCGGTTATGAACGGCTATGAGGCGACGCGGGCGATCCGTGCGCTGCCGGATCAGCAGCTTGCCTCGATTCCGATTTTTGCGGTGACGGCGAATGCGTTCCGCGAGGATCAGATGGAGGCTCTGGAGAGCGGGATGAACGGCCATATCATGAAGCCGATCGATGTGGATCAGTTGATGGAGACGCTGGACCGGGTATTGGGATAATCTGCGGAGCAAAATAATTCAAATTTTACCAGAACGGACAGTGGAAAAATTCTGTCCGTTCTTTTATACTGAAAGAGAAAGAGTATTGCCGGTCACAGGACAGACAGCGATTAAGGAGGAGGTGTGTCATGAAATACGGACATTTTGATAATGCGAAACGGGAGTATGTGATCGACCGGGTGGATCTGCCGGTTTCGTGGACAAATTATATTGGGGTGGAGGATATGTGCGCGGTTATGAACCACACAGCGGGGGGCTATGTGTTCTACAAATCGCCGCAGTATCACCGGATCACGCGCTTTCGGCCGAACGGCGTGCCGATGGACGGACCGGGGCATTACGTTTACATCAGCGATGCGGAGGACGGCGATTACTGGAGCGTTTCGTGGCAGCCGGTCGGCAAGCCGCTTGACGAGGCGCGCTATACGTGCCGGCACGGGCTGTCCTACTCCGTGTACGAGTGTGATTATAAGGGAATCAGCGCGTCGCAGCGCCTGCTGGTTCCGCTCGGGGATGCAGTGGAGCTGTGGGACGTGCGTGTGAAAAATAATTCCGACCGGACACGGAGTCTTGATGTTTTTTCCTACTGCGAGTTCTCCTTCCACCATATTGATATGGATAACCAGAACTTCCAGATGAGCCTGTATGCGTCCGGCTCGTCGTATGCGGAGGGCGTGATCGAGTACGATCTGTTCTACGAGGAGTTCGGGTACCAGTATTTTACGGCAAATTTTGAGCCGGACGGCTACGACTGCGTGCGTGACCGCTTTATCGGCAATTATCATACGGAGGCGAATCCTGCCGCTGTCGAAAAGAGAAGCTGCAGCTCGTCGACGGAAAAGGGCGGCAACCATTGCGCCGCTCTGCAGAAAAAGCTGACGCTGGCCCCTGGCGAGGAGGCGCGGCTTATATTCCTGCTCGGGGAGGGGCGGCGCGCAGACGGACAACGGATGCGTGAGAAATACGCGGATCCGGCAGCGGTTGACGCGGCGGCGGATGCGCTTGCCGCATACTGGAATGCGAAGCTTACAAAGCTGCAGATCGCCACGCCGAACGAAAATATGAATACGATGCTGAACACCTGGAATCTGTATCAGGCCGAGATCAATGTGATGTTCTCAAGATTCGCTTCGTTTATCGAGGTCGGGGGCCGGACGGGTCTGGGCTACCGCGATACGGCGCAGGACGCGATGTGCGTGCCGCACTCGAATCCAAAGAAGTGCCGGGAGCGCATCGAGCAGCTTCTGCACGGCCTCGTCTCGAAGGGCTACGGGTTGCACCTTTTCGATCCGGCGTGGTTTGAGCCGGAGACGGAGGAGAAGCCGTTTGCCTCTCCGACGGTGGTTCCTGTACCGGATGCGGCGAGCCGGATTCACGGGCTGAAGGACACCTGCTCGGACGATGCGCTCTGGCTGATCCCGTCGATCATGGAATACGTCAGGGAGACGGGAGATGAGGCGTTCCTGAACCGCGTGATCGGATATGCGGACGGCGGGGAAGGGACGGTTTACGAGCATATGAAGCGTATCCTCGACTTCTCGGCGGAGCAGATCGGGGCGCACGGCGTCTGCAAGGGACTCCGCGCCGACTGGAACGACTGCCTGAATCTGGGAGGCGGCGAGAGCGCGCTCGTCTCGTTCCTGCATGTGTGGGCCCTGGAGCATTTCCTCGAGGCTGCGCGGTGCATGGACGCTGCAGATGATATTGAGAAATATGAGGCGATGTACGGCCGTGTGAAGCACGTTTGCGAGACGGAGCTGTGGGACGGCGACTGGTTCATCCGCGGCTTCACGAAGAGCGGGCGGAAAATCGGCACCCACACGGATCAGGAAGGGAAAATACACCTCGAATCAAACGCGTGGGCGGTGCTCTCCGGCGCGGCAACGTATGAGCAGGGGATCAAGGCGCTTGACAGCGTCGACCGGTATCTGTACACGCCGTACGGCATTATGCTGAACGGGCCGTCGTATACGGTGCCGGATGAGGAGGTCGGCTTTGTAACCCGCGTCTATCCGGGCGTCAAGGAGAACGGATCGATCTTCAGTCATCCGAATCCGTGGGTATGGGCGGCGGAGTGCCGTCTCGGACGCGGCGACCGTGCGATGAAGTTTTACGATGCGCTCTGCCCGGCACGCCAGAATGATATGATTGAGATCCGGGAATCGGAGCCGTACTCCTACTGCCAGTTTATCATGGGCAGGGATCACACGGCCTTCGGGCGCGCGCGCCATCCGTTCATGACGGGCAGCGGCGGCTGGGCCTATTTTTCCGCGACACGCTACATACTCGGCATCCGGCCGCAGCTCGACGAGCTCCTGATCGATCCGTGTATCCCGGCTGAGTGGGACGGCTTTACGGCGACGCGTGAATGGCGGGGAGCCGTCTACCACATAGAGGTCCGCAACCCGGATCATGTCATGAAGGGCGTCCGCAGCCTGCAGCTTGACGGTGCTTTGGCAGATTATATTCCGCCGTGCGCTGCGGGGACGGAGCACACGGTAGTGGTTGTAATGGGGTGAGAACTGCAACAACAAATAGAAGGAGGTCCCATATGATAAAATTCGGTACAGGCGGCTGGCGTGCCGTCATCGGTGATGAGTTTACACGCGCCAATATCCAGCTTCTCGCAAAAGCGATGTCGCATAAAATGAAAGCAGAAAATGTCGCGCAGGAGGGTATCGTGATCGGCTACGACCGCCGTTTTCTCTCCAAGGAGGCCGTCAAGTGGGCCTGCGAGGTCTTTGCAGCGGAGCAGGTTCCGGTTCTGTTCGTGAACCGCTCCTCACCCACGCCGCTGATCATGTTCTACGTGGAAAAGCACAGCATGCATTACGGCATGATGGTGACTGCGAGCCACAACCCGGCGATCTACAACGGCTTCAAGGTCTTCACCTACGGCGGGCGCGATGCGAACGAGGAGCAGACGCGCGATATCGAGTCATACGCAGCGGAGATTGAAGCATCCGGGGAGCCGATCGCGCATATGGAGTATGAGCAGGCGAAGGCGGACGGCCTGGTGCGGGAGTTCAATCCGCTCAATGAGTATCTCGACAATATCATCGCGAATATCAACATGAAGGCGATCCGGGACCGCAGCCTGCACATTGTGCTCGATCCGATGTACGGCGTCAGCCAGATCGCGATGAAGACGATCCTGTCGACGGCCCGCTGTGAGATCGATCTGATCCACGAGGCGCACGACACGCTGTTCGGCCGCAGGATGCCTGCGCCGAGTGAGGGCGCGCTGACGGAGCTTTGCACGTACGTGCGCGAGATGCAGTGCGACCTCGGAATTGCGACAGACGGTGACGCGGACCGGCTCGGCGTGGTTGATGATAAAGGGAAATATCTGCATGCAAACGACATTCTTGTGCTGCTGTACTATTATCTTCTGAAATATAAGGGCTGGCGCGGCCCGGCGGTCCGCAATGTTGCGACGACGCATGTGCTCGACCGCATGGCGGAGTCCTTCGGCGAGAAATGCTATGAGGTGCCGGTCGGATTCAAGCATATTTCCGCAAAGATGCAGGAGACGAATGCCGTTATCGGCGGAGAGTCGTCCGGCGGACTGACGGTGCGCGGCCACATCAACGGCAAGGACGGCATCTACGCGGCGTCGCTGCTCGTCGAGATGGTGGCGGTGACCGGCAAGCGCCTCTCGGAGCTGATGCGTGAGATCGATGAGGAATACGGCAAAATCTATATGGAGGAGCGTTCCTATAAATTTACAGCGCAGCGCAAGCAGGAGCTGATGCAGCTCTTGTTTGAGGAGAAGCAGCTTCCGGATTTCGGGGAGGCAGTTGACCATGTCTCATATCTCGACGGTGTCAAGGTGTACTTCGCGGATGGCGGCTGGATCATCGCGCGCTTTTCCGGAACAGAACCGCTGCTGCGTATCTTCTGTGAGATGGACAGTAAGGAGGCGGCAGCATGGATGAGCAGGAAGTTCGAAAAATTCCTTGGCTTGACAGAGTAAAGAAGATCGGAGTGCGCCGCCACTCGATGCGGTGGCGCATGATCGGGATTCTCCTGATCTGCTGGATGATTCCGTTCGCGTTCATGATCGGGATTCTCGGCGTTTATCTGGCCGGGAACCACGGCGATATGACGGCGGAGAATCTCTGCGACCAGCTTGCGTTTAATAACAGGATCTGTGTGGAACGGCTGAATGGAGCCGTCGCGGCGTCCCGTCAGGCATCTTATGACGGGACGCTGCTGGCAGCCAACGAGGAGTACCGTGCGGGCAGGCTCAGCTATGTGAAGGCAGAGCATGAATACAGAGAATATCTGACCGCGCAATACCAGAAAAACGATGCGCTCTCCAGTGTGATTCTCTGGTTCTGCGGGGAGAATCCTGATGCTGATGCGGTGGATACCGGATGTGACGGGAGTAAAAAGATATCCGTCGACGGTGTGGATACCTACAGTGTCTATAATGAGCGGGCGAACGGCAGCTTTTTGCAGACGCGCAGCTTTCTGGAAAATGATTATGTGGCGGTAGAGGAGCAGGCCAGGAAGCTCGGAACGGGTATCCGCTTTCTGAAGCGCGGCAGGAATCTGTACCTGCTGAGAAATCTGATGGACAGCCATTATCAAAGGCGGGGGACGCTTGTCTTCTGCCTTAATCGTGCTTACTGCTTTGACAGTTTGTCTGAATATCCGCTTGCAGACGGCTTGTATGCGGTCGTGGACAGCGGTATGACAGGCGCGCAGGTGGAAATCGGGGCAGGAGCGACGGAAGAAACGGATGCAGGTGCGCAGGCGGAAAGCGGGGCGGGAGCAGGCCAGGAGCAGGCGTCCGGGAAGAAGCGTATGACCGGTGTTCTGGAGCTGCAGGCGAACGACCGTCTGTTGGAGTGGATGCGGGACAGGGAGGACGGATACGAGTGGCTCGGAGAACGCCTCTGTGTATGCGGCAGCCAGCAGGGCGATGCTTATAAGCTGCGCACAGCCATGATGCTGCAAAAGGAGGTTACCAAATATCCGTTTTATGGGTATCCATATGTGCTCGCAGCGATGGTTTTAAGCCTGATTCCGATGCTGCAGTTGATGGTGCACGTCTTCCGGACGAAGGTGACAGATCCTGTTGAGGTGCTCAGCGAAGGGGCGCGCCACATCGAGAAGGGCGAGCTCGGCTATCAGATTGAGGAGCCGGTGGGCAGTCTTGAGCTGACTTATCTGCGGGACTCCTTTAATCAGATGTCAGCCCACCTGAAGCAGCAGTTTGACCGTATTTACCAGGAGGAGATTGCGCTGCGCGAGGCCAGGATCATGGCGCTGCAGTCGCAAATCAATCCGCATTTTATGAACAATACGCTCGAGATTATCAACTGGGAGGCGCGCCTTGGCGGCAATGAGAGGGTGTCCAAGATGATCGGGGCGCTCTCAACGATGCTCGACGCGGCGCTTGACCGCCACAGCCGCCCGCTTGTGAAGCTGTCGGAGGAGATGGTCTATGTCAACGCCTACCTATATATAACAAAGGAACGCCTCGGCAGGAAACTGACTGTGGAACTGGAGCTGCCGGAGGAGCTGATGGATTGCCTCGTGCCTCGATTGATCCTGCAGCCGGTTATCGAGAATGCGATCGAGCACGGCGTTGTGCCGAACAGGAGCGGAACCGTCGGTCTGCGCTGCCGTGAGGACGGGCAGTATCTGTACCTCGAGGTCACGAATAACGGCGGGCTTTCGGAGGAGGACCGCGCGCGGACGGACCGTCTGCTGGCGCCGGATTATGTGCCGGGTACGGAATCCGCCGGGAATCTCGGCATTGCGAACGTGAATCAGAGGCTGCGGATTCTCTGCGGGGAACCGTGCGGCCTGACCATCACGGAACGTGAACCGGGGCTGGTTGTCGCGAGGCTGATGATGTCTCTGCAGAGATAGGAACAGGAATTGTACAAATTTGTCAAAATCCGGCCTTTGGCCGGATTTTGACATGATGACCAAAACGGAACAAGAAATGCCACTTCTGGTTATTCAAATCTGACAGGAAAAGGTGCATACTATAACCATCAGGGCGGAGGAAAGCCGCCGGATCAAAATAACCAGAAAATCGCCGGATGAACTGGGGGGTTGCTTCCGGCAACAGAATCAGTTAAGGAGGAAAAGGTATGAAAAAGCAGTTGGCAGTATTGGTAGCAGGGGCAATGGCATGTTCGATGTTCGCAGCAGTTCCGGTAATGGCGGACGGCGTAGAGCTGAATGTGACGACAACATTCGCAGGTGAGGATGGCAACGCACAGAATTTTAAAGATGCAGTTGCAGCCTGGGAGGAGGCTACAGGCAACACAGTAAACGATGCTTCCGCGACGTCTGATGAGACCTTCAAGGCGCGCGTAGAGATGGACTTCCAGACGGGAGCTGATCCGGATGTCCTGTTCTTCTTCAACGGGGCGGACGCAAACTCCTTTATCGAGGCAGGCAAGGTAGTGCCGATCGATACGATCCGCGAGACGTATCCGGAGTACGCAGCCAACATGAACGACGATCTGATTACACCGTCGATCGTGGACGGCGTGAAGTACGCAGTTCCGGTAAACGGCTACTGGGAGGCAATGTTCTGCAATACAGAAGTACTTGACGCGGCAGGGGTGGCCGTACCGGGTGCTGACTATACATGGGACGCTTTCATGGAGGACTGCCAGAAGATCAAGGATGCAGGCTACGCTCCGATCGCCGCGGCGCTCGGCAACATCCCGCATTACTGGTGGGAGTTCGCGATCTTCAACAACGGCACTCCGGAGAACCATCTGACGATTCCGGGAAGCGCTGACGATGAGATCGGCCAGGGCTGGGTAGCAGGTATGGAAGATATCAAGGCTCTGTATGAGGCCGGATATTTCCCGGAGAACACACTTTCCGCAACAGACGATGAGACGTTCGCAATGTTCACAGAGGGCAAGGCAGCATTCCTGATCGACGGTTCCTGGAAGGTCGGCGGTATCGCAGGCGCATATCAGGCAGATCCGGAGGATGCTTCGACACTTGATACCGAGAAGCTTGACAAGATTACGGTTACATACGTACCGGGCAAGGGTGACAGGAAGGCAACAGACCTGATCGGCGGCCTGTCGATGGGTTACTACATCAGCGCAGCAGCATGGGAAGATGAAGCAAAGCGCGACGCAGCAGTCAGCTTCGTAGAGCATATGACCTCTGATGAGATGGTTGCAAAATTCGCACAGCATACGGCTTCTGCCCTGAAGGCAGCTCCGGCAGTAGATAATACGGCATTCAATTCCCTGCAGGTGAAGGCTATGGAGATGATGTCCGGCGTGACGTCGCTGACAGGCGCTGTACAGGATATCTTCGCTGGCGAGTGCAGAGTATCCACATTTGACGGTATGCCGCAGATCGTGACAGGCGAGGTAGCAGCAGCGGATGCAGTTGCAGAGGGCCTTGAGATCTATAACGCACAGTAAGTCAGATTGAAAACATAAAGACTGTTCCGCCCGTGAAGCAGAGCTGCGGACAGACTGGGTAAGACCGGGCTCTGCGGGCGGTGAAGGGATGCGGCAGGCCGCATCCCTTTTCCATACCCCGAAGGAGGGAAGAAGATGATTTATAAAAACAAAAAGCCTCTTATATTCTTTCTGGTACCTGCATTTGTGTTTATGGCAGTATTCCTGTACTATCCGTTTGTAAAAAATATCTTCAACAGCTTTCATGAGATCGGCGGTCTTGCCGCACCGAGCAAGGGCTGGCTGGATCCGTGGTATTCGAACTATGTGGAAATGTTTCATGACAAGAATGTCTGGATTTCCCTGCAGAACACACTGCTTCTGATGTGCGCGACAATCGTTTTTGAGGTAGGCATCGCATTGCTGCTTGCAATTCTCGTAGACCAGATCCGCGCCGGCGCCAAATTTTTCCGTATCGTGTACTTTTTCCCGATTGTAATCTCGGCAACCGCTCTTGGATTACTGTTCAACCTGATCTTCCTGCGTGACAAGGGCATGATGAACCAGCTTATGGAGCTGCTTGGATATTCCGGGAATCTGATCGACTGGAAATCGGGAAGTCTTGCGCTGTTTACGATGTTCCTGCCGGTTATGTGGCAGTATGTCGGCTTCTATTTTGTCATTATTATCACGGGGCTCAATAATATCTCGGCTGACCTGTACGAGGTGGCCTCGATTGACGGGGCGAGCAGGTTCCAGCGGATCCGTTTTATCACGCTGCCGCTTTTGCACAACGTGCTGTGTACCTGCGTTATCCTGGCGGTGACGGGCGCGCTCAAGGTATTTGACCTGCCGTGGATTATGTTCCCGAAGGGGATGCCGCTCAATGCGACGTGGCTGACCGGCACCTACATGTACTATCACTCTGCGGAGACGCGCAATACGGATTACGGATGTGCGCTCGCCGTGCTGATTGTACTGCTTGGAATTGTCGTGGCAAAGATAGTCAATACGATTTTCCGTGAGAAGGATTATTGATGGAGGAGGGTTAGTCATGAAAAAGAAAAAAGGGTTACAGCTCTGGTTGGTTCCGATCTACTTTGTCCTGATCTTCTGGGCGCTGACGACGATCTACCCTCTGGTGTGGGTTATATTGAATTCATTTAAGATAAAGAATGAGATCATTGCGAACTCATTTTCCCTGCCGGTGGGCGAGCTGTTCACACTGGCGAATTATAAGCGGGCGTTCGACCGCGTGCCGATCCTCGGGGCGTACGTCAACAGCATGATCGTATCCGGCAGCGTGACGCTGGTTGTCATGGCGCTTGCAGGACTTGCGTCGTTTGCGCTCGTGCGCTATGAGTTCCGCGGGAAAAACACGCTGATGTCAGTCGTCGTCGCGAGTATGATGTTCCCGGCGTTCTCGACGATCGTCCCGGTCTTCCGAATGGAGGCGGCGTGGGGGATTGTCAACAGCAGCAACCGCTGGCTGTCGCTGTTTGCATGCGCCCTGCCTCAGATCGCAGGCAACCTTTCCTTTGCGATCATCGTTCTGACCGGATACATCCGCAGCCTTCCGCTTGAACTCGAGGAAGCGGCGTTCATGGAGGGGTGCAGCGCGTTCCAGATTTTCACAAAGATCATTGTGCCGCTTGCCAAGCCTTCGTTTGCGACGGTCGCGATCTTCTCGTTTCTCTGGAGCTACAATGACCTGTTCACGCAGACCTTCTTCCTGCGTCTTCCGACTCAGTGGGCGATCACGCGTCTGCTGAAGGAGCTGACCGCGATGGAGGGAACGAACTACGGACTGATGGCTGCAGCCGTTACAATCGTGATCGTGCCGGTCATCATCGTGTATGCATGTCTGCAGAAATATATCATCAAGGGAATGATTGCAGGTGCAGTTAAGGGCTGAAATTTTGGAGAAAATGTGGTAAAGTATTTGGGGGAAAATTTTGAAGTGAGGTGGGCGTTTTGTACAGGGTGGTAATCATTGATGATGAGCCGGTGATTGTGCGCGGGCTGTCGCAGCTTGTTCCGTGGCAAAAATACGGATGCGAGGTGGTCGGGACAGCGGAGGATGGTCAGGAGGGGCTGGAGCTGATCCGCCGCCTGCGTCCGCACATGGTATTTTCTGACATTTATATGCCGCAGATGGACGGCCTCACGATGGCGGCAGCTCTGAAATCGGAATTTGAGGATATGGAGCTGACGGTTCTGACAGGCTACCGTGATTTTGAGCTTGCGCAGAAAGCGATCTGCATCGGCGTGCGCCGTTTTCTCCTGAAGCCGTCAAATATGGAAGAGCTGGAGGAGGCCGTCGGGGCGATGGCCGCGCAGCTTCGCAGGAGGGGAATTATGGGATCGGAGCCGGATATGGGATCGGTGCAGGGCGGCGGGGAAGCGGCTGCCGGATCGGCTGAGCCCGGCGTTGCGGGATCTGTTGCCGGATCGGTTGCGTCTGCTGCCGGAGGAGCGGCTGCCGGATCAACCGGGCCCGCTGCTGCAGCCGGATCTGCTGCGAAATCCGCCGCAGAATCTTCGAAATCCACGGCTGTACCGGACTCCGCCGCGGGCAGATTCATCATCAACAAGGCGCTCGAGTATATGCATGGGAATTACAGCCATAAAATGACTTTGACCGACGTCGCGGAGCACACGTATGTCAGCCAGTGGCATCTCAGCAAGCTTCTGAACCGCCATACGGGCCAGAGCTTTTCGGAGCTTCTCAACACGATCCGTATTGATGAGGCGAAGAAGCTCCTGGTGGATCCGTCGCTGCGGATCGGCGATATTGCGGAGCTTGTCGGCTTTCTGGATATGGCGCATTTCTCGCGCGTATTTAAGAAAATCACAGGCATTTCAGCGAATGAATACAGGAATCAGCTCTGAGGTAGATTATGGAATTTGAAATAAAAAAAGCCTCTGCAGAGGATGCGGAGGCGATGGCTGCGGTGATTCAGACCGTTTACGAACAGATTGAAAAAAAGGAGTGGTATGTCCCGGACGATGCGGACTATATCCGGCGTCTGCTGGGAACGGGAACAGGGCTCGGGTACAAGGCTGTGGAGCGGGAGAGCGGGGAGCTTGCCGCGATCTTTACAGTTGCGTTCCCCGGGGATTCTCCCAAAAATCTCGGCAGCGAGATCGGCTTTCCGCATGAGAAGCTGCTCGTCACTGCGACGATGGACTCGGCGGCGGTTCTTTCGCAATACCGCGGCAACAGGCTGCAGTATCTTCTGATGCAGGAGGCGGAACGGGAGCTGCGCGGATTGGGATACCGCTATCTGATGTGTACGGTTCATCCCGACAACCGTTTCAGCAGGCAGAACATTCTGCGTCAGGGCTACCGCGTCATGAAGACGACGGAAAAGTACGGCGGATATCTGCGGGACATTATGCTCAAGGAGCTGTAGAGAGAATTTCTTCTATTTCATATGGGGTATGACATTTTGTTAAAACAGTACAGGATACCGTGGCATTTTGAAATCTTTGCCGCAGTATCCTGTACTGTTCCGTTTTGTGCAGCAGTATTCTTATATTTTCTGATACCAATATGCTACCGTTGCGATTTCGTCCTCGCGCTCAAACAGCAGATTATCGTGCTTGCCCATCGACTGGAGCGTGACGCGCAGCCTGTCATGGAAGTATATGGGATCCTCGATGTGCCAGCGGTACAGCCCACGCTCGTGGATCGTGTTGTTGACATTGAGCTGCGCATGGTACGGATAGCCCATGTACGGGGCGCAGAAGGTCGTGTCGACGGCGTGCCTGCCGTGGTAGACGCCGAAGCCCCAGGCGCCGCCGAAATAGTCCTCCGTCCCGGTGCCGCAGATGGTCGGGTAGTCCGTATCATCGTCGAGGTAGAATTTGAGCTCGCCCTCGCACCAGCAGTAGGGCGCGAAGGAGCGGACGGACAGGTATGTCCCCGCGTAGGTTCCTGCGCCGGAGATGTCGAGCAGCGTATGGTCGCTGCCGGCCTTCACCGGGAAGCTTTTCTGATACAGGGCATGAAAATACTGCACATCCTCCGGGAACTCATTGCCGACGGTGTAATCAACCTGGTAAAACAGCCTTGGGATCACGCTGCCGGAGTGGTTTTCGATCACGATTTTCGCGTGAGACCGGAACGGCATATGGAAAAATACATTCATCCCGCGGCGCGGATTGACCGCGACCGGCAGGGAATTGACAAGGCAGTCCTGGCCGAGTCCGCAGCAGAAAAACGAGCCGAGCGGGCTGTCTACCGCAGGTTCGGCGCTGCCGTCCCAGTACATCGTCAGCCGGATCCCTTCGAGCAGGCTTTCCGGACGGTCAGGATCGTCGAGCAGCGTGATCCAGATATGGTTGATCATGCCGGGCCCTTCGATGTCGGCGAGGGTGACGGAAGCTTCCTGCGGGATATTCAGGATGCAGGGCTTTCCTTTTCTTCCGACGCCGAGCTCGGAAGCGGCCATCCCGCCGCGGCCCTTTTCCCCGGTGGGATTTTCTGCATTGATGGCGCGTGACTGTTCCGCGTGATAAAAAAGCAGGGAATCGAGACTCATAAAATCCTCCAATCTATCTTTGTAAAACATATATGGAATGGCCGTAAATCCGTTTCTCAGGTTCATCATGCAGACGAAACCATTGCAAAATATGGCGCTTGTGTCAGATGAATGAATTTTCCGGCAGATGAAGAACGAACTGCCTGTGCGGAGCTATGACCGTGCCGTCTGCGTCCGCCTCCCGTACTTCATATCCTGACGCGCTGTGCCGGAGCGTAATCCGGCTGAGCGAGGACTCATATCCGTCAGGCGTATGGATGCCGTCATCCTCATACAGCGTGTAATCCGCGTCACGATCTGCGTCGGCAAATACGTGGAAGCGCTCTGTCGTCACCTCCTCGGAGCGGTTGGCCGGTTCTGCGAGCAGGAGCAGCCTGCCGGGACGCAGAAATACCGGGACGCAGCCCATCGGGACGTCCAGATAGTGATGCCCTTTTTTCAGATGCTTCATCTCGAAGCGGTCCGGCCCGTAAAACAGAATGCACAGCATGCCCTCCGGCAGATACACGACGCGTCCGGAGGCATTTTGTTCCACGACAGGAGCGATCATGAGCGTGTCGCCGATCAGGAGCTGGTCTTCCGTCTCCCTTGCCAGACGGTCCTTGGGGTAGCGAAATGCCAGAGGCACAAAGAGCAGATCATCCTGATATACGGCCCTGGCGTATTCGCTGTAAAGGAACGGGATCAGCGCGTAGCGGAGCTTCAGCAGATCGCGGAACAGGCCGACATGCGGGAACCGGTAGAGCTCCTTGCGGCGGACCGAGCGGTGCGCGTGGTTGCGCATCAATGGCGTGAAAATTCCGAATGCCATCCAGCGGAGCATCAGGTCCTCTGTCGTATCGCCGAGGAAGCCCCCGATATCCGATCCTGTATAGAGGAAGCCGCACATATTGAGAGACGGCATCATCTTCAGGCTGAGCAGAAGGTGCGACCACCACGCCTTGTTGTCTCCGGTCCAGATGCCCGCATAACGGTGCATTCCGATGCAGGAGGAGCGGGAGAAGAGCAGGAACCGCTGGCCAGGGCGGTGCGCCTCCATTCCCTTTGCCGCAGCGCGCGTCATCGTATAGCCGTACAGGTTGTGCACTTCTGTGTCACATTTTCTGCCGACAGGGGTATTGTGGAAAAACAGCCTGTAGTCGTCGGGGTTGTTGACCAGGTTCTTGAAAATCGCCAGGATTTCGAAGTAGGTCTGGGCGTCAAGATTCTGATTGCGGTAATACTCCAGCCTGTCCCACGCATTTTCCAGAGACTCCTCCGAATAAAAGATCGTCGGCTCATTCATGTCATTCCAGAAGCCGTCGATCCCCATGTCAATCCAGGGCGCGTATTTGGAGCCGAACCACTTCTCAGCGGCCGGATTGAGAAAATCGGGGAGCACCGACCGGCCCGGCCACACGCCGATTACGAAATCAGAACCGTCAGCGCGCTTGCAGAAGTAGTCGTTGGCGGCGCCTTCGTCGTATACGGAATAGCCCTCCTCTTTGCGGACGCCTGCATCGACGATCGGGACGAGATGGATTCCCTGACCGGTCCAGCGGCGGACCGACGCGCTGCCGCCGGGAACAGACTCCTCGCGGAAGCAGAAATCCTTGTAGTTGTCGAGACAGTCGATATCAAGGCCGATGGCGTCCAGAGGAAGATCCAGCTCCTCATGCCTGCGGATGATCTCGTCGATCTCGCCGGGCTCTCCGTAGCCCCAGCGGCTCTGGTGATAGCCGAAGGCCCAGCGCGGTGCGAAATAGCTGCGGCCGATGATATGCCGGAACTGCCGTATGACGTCAAATGCGCTCTCACCAGTGATTTCACAGACAGCCGTATCCTTGCCGTGAATCGTGATCTGCAGAAGGTCTGTCCTGGTGTAGCCGGTATCATAGGTAATCCCGGCAGGAAAATCAATGAAAAGTCCCAGATGGATCGAGGGACTGTCGATCAGGAGAAAATTGTGGGCGCTGTAGAGCGTGGAGGTAGTCTCCAGATGGTCCTGAATGTCGAGGCATGCGCTCTGGTAGATCCAGCCTCGCTTATTGATGCCGCGGACATTTTCCCCGAGCCCGAAGACCTGATCGTCGTCGGAAAGCGTGCGGGAAAGACAGATGGAATCCCCGGACTCACAGCAGTCAAAAAGAGAGATCCAGCCGTCCTGTATGGTGTCTGGTGCTGTGATCGTTTCGGTGGGGAAGGGCGTTCCCCATATTTTTCTGTAAATCATGTCAGTCTCCTTCATTATTCTGAATCTGTAAGCGGCAGGTCGTGAACTGCCGGAATCACCTGCAATGTTCTATCGGTCGCGAACTGCCGGAACCGTCTGCAATGTTCTGCCGGTCGCGAGCTGCCGGAACCGTCTACAATTTCCTGCCGGGTGCGGCGGCGCTCGCGCGCACCTTCAGGATCGGCGTAAGCTCTTTTGACTGACAGCTTGCGGGATCCTGAATCGCTTTCAGAATCGCGTCCACGAGGCAGTCCGCGATCTCATCGATGGGCTGGGCCACCGAGGTGAGAGGCGGGTTGATGATATCGGAAAAAATGATATCGTCCACACCGACAACGGACAGATCACGCGGGATCGAGAGATTGTAGTTGTTGGACTCCTTGTAGATGCCGTAGGCGATCAGGTCGTTAAACGCAAAGATTGCGGTCACCTCCTGGCCGAGCAGGTACGGAAGGGACTGCATACCGCCCTCGACAGAGAAACCGCCGTAGCAGATCAGCGACGGATCCTCCTCCACGCCGAACTCGGCAAGCGCCTTGCGGTAGCCCTGGCAGCGCAGCTCGCAGACGTCCAGATTGCGGGGGCCTGCCGCGCAGCCGATGCGCCTGTGCCCCTGCTTCAGCAGATAGCGTGTCGCGAGATAGCCGACGTGCACCTGGTCCACAGCGACCACAGAGATCGGGCGGTTGTGGTCCGTATTTCTTCCATAGGAAACGATCGGGGCGGTGAAGCGTTCGAGAATATCATGGCACTTTTCAGCGGCGGCATCGGTTGAATCCTGGAAATCGAGCTGTGCCATGATCAGTCCGTCGACCTGCCGCTCCTGAAAAGCCTGCAGGTAGCGCCATGCCGTCTCGGGATTATAATCGGTGTAGCCGATCACGAGTGTAATCCCCCGGTCGAGAAGCTTCAGGCGGATCTTGTTCGAAAGGGTAGCCAGATACGGGTTGGTAGCGGACGAGATCAGCAGCCCGATGCTGTTGGTCGTGTTGGTCGCAAGGCTGACTGCCGCGTGGTTGGGATAGTAATTCAGGGCCTTGGCAGCCTGCCGGACCTTTGCCTTTGTCTGATCGGAAATGTTTACCTTCTTGTTGTTCATCACGTAGGATACGGTCGCGGTCGATACTCCGGCGGCCTTCGCTACATCTTTTATCGTTGCGCGCATAGTGTAATTCTCCGTGGTTATTTAAACAGTTAAATTGATAGTGGACGGATGCAAACTGTCTATTTAAACAGTTAAACTCAGTTTCATTATACTGGAAAATGTTTTGGGAGTCAATAACAAAAAACAGGTGCAGTTTTGCAGCATTTTGCACAAAATAGATTTTTTGCAGAACGTATTGTTGACAATCTGCCGATGAAATGCTATACTCTGACACAAACAAAGCAAGGAGTTACTTCACAACATTATTTAAACGCTTAAATTAAGGAGGAACAACATGAAGAAGAAACTGTTAGCTGCTTTACTTTCCATTGCAACCGTATCCACAATGTGCGCAGGCTTCACCAGCTTCGCTGAGGAGGAGCCGGTCACCCTGACCTTCGGATTCTGGGGAGACGATGCGGAGGCATCCATGAAGATGGATCTTGCGAATCAGTATATGGAGGAGCATCCGAACGTAACGATCGAGTTCGAGTACTGCAACGGCGCTGACTATCTGACCAAGCTGCAGACCTGGCTTTCCGCGAACGAGACACCGGACGTATTCGGTATCGCGAACGACCATCTGGTAATCTGCCAGGATACGGATCTGTTCGAGGACCTTGCTCCTTACGTTGAGAAGGATGGTCTGGCTGATCTGTGGAACTATGAATCCGTAAAGAGCGCATACACCCTGAACAACGGTACGCTTTCCGCAGTTCCGTTCGTGAACAAGACCTTTGCGATGGCATACAACAAGGATCTGTTCGATCAGGCTGGCGTTGAGTATCCGACGGCGGACTGGACAGAGGAGGATATGTTCGCGGCAGCAGAGAAGATCAATGCACTGGGCGATGACATCTACGGCCTGAGATGGGGCGTACGTGTTCCGGAGTTCTACCGCAATCTGTACGGCAACATGTTCTATGATCCGGCAGCTTATACGATGAATGTAGCGGACAATGCTGAGTTCAAGGCAGCCGTTACGATGTTCTCTGACAGCATTATCAACGGTCTTGCACCGGATGAGACAGAGGGCGCGATCTCCACAGGCGGCTTCGAGACAGGCAAGTTCGGTATGGCGCTTTCCGCTACATGGGATATCGCAGTATATCAGAATTCTATCAACGGCGCGTTCAACTGGGACGTAGTTGAGCTTCCGATGAACACAGAGTTCAATACACGCTGGCTCACGACGCTGCGTGCAAACGGCTGGAGCATGAGCTCTCACGCAGAGAACAAGGATGCATGCTGGGATTTCATCAAGTTCCTTTCGACCTCTGAGGCTTCCGCAAAGGGCGCGTCCACAATCGGTATCCCGGCGCTGAACTCCTACCTGGAGAGCGACGAGTATCTGAATGATTTCGGAACCGGTACAGAGTACAACAAGACCGTATTCATCAACATGATGGACACCTCAACCTCTTTCTTCAATCTTGGCGCACTTGCTGAGGTGAACGATCTGGCAAAGACGGATTATGAGAAGGTTCTCGCGGGCTCCATGACGGTAGATGACATGATCTCGGATCTTGACATGCAGGGTTCCTCGATCTTCGCATCCTACGGATATTAATTCACGCAGGCAACCTTGTCTGCAGGGATCATTCATCCCCGTGAGCAGCGAGCCGGACACGCCCTTTGGGTATGCGTGGATATCTGACGGCTGGCGCGGGGGAACAGGCAATCTCGACGTTGCAGTCCTGCCTTAACCGGGCTGTAACATCTCGACCGAGGGGGCCGCGGCTCTGACTGCGGCTCCCTGTTTTTTACAAAAACTGGAGAATCAAGATGAGAAAAAGAACAAAAACCAAACATTTTAACCGTGACACGAAATATTTCTGGTTGTTTATTCTCCCGTGGGTAATTGGTTTTCTGGCCTTTACCCTGATGCCCATGATCTATTCCTTTGTAATTTCCTTCACCAACTGGAACGGGCAGTCGGTAATGAATTTCATGGGAATCAAGAATTACATCAACATTTTTACGAAGGACAAGGTTTTCGGAGTCTCGCTGCGCAATACGTTCTTTTACATTTGCGTATCGGTTCCGCTGAACACGGTATTTTCCATTTTCCTTGCGACGATGCTGAACAAGAAGCTTCCGGGCTCCAATCTGTTCCGCGGTATCTTTTATCTGCCGACCATCTGCACTGGTGTGGCAATGTACATTACCTGGACCTACCTTTTGAATGGAACAAACGGATATCTCAATATCCTTCTTGAGCGGATCGGGATTTCCGGACAGAACTGGCTGGGACAGTCCAGCACGGCGATGCTTTCCATTATTTTCATGGATATGTTCAATATCGGTACGGCGATGACGATCGTGCTCGCCGGACTTCAGGACGTCCCGCGCGACTTTTATGAGGCTGCGGAGCTGGACGGTGTGTCGCCCATACAGCGGTTTACGAAAATTACGTTCCCGATGATCAGTCCGGTGGTATTCTTCAACGTGCTGATGGCGATCATCAAGGGACTTCAGATTTTTACCCAGCCATACGTCATGACGCAGGGCGGCCCGGCGCAGTCAACCTACGTGTACGGCCTCTATCTGTATAACACAGCGTTCTCGTACGGCAAATTCGGATATGCGTCCGCACTGGCATGGGTGCTCTTTGTCATTATCATCATGATCACCGGCGTGATCATGGGAACGTCGAAGTTCTGGGTATTCTATCGGGAGGAGGTGTGACCATGAAAGGCAAAAAGAGAAATAAGGCAATGGTCGGCAACGTGGTGACAGAGGTGGTTCTGATTCTTCTGGCGCTTCTGTTCCTGCTGCCGATCGTATGGATGTTCGCTACCTCCCTGAAGACACAGGCGCAGATGACGGATCCGACGAAGCTGTTTGCCTTCCCGGCATCGTTCCGCGCATACGTCGAGGGCTGGGGCGGAGGAAGATTTCTTACCTATATTAAAAATACGGTTGTGATCAGTGTGCTCTGCGTGACGGGAACGCTGATTAGCTGCTCGCTCGCGGCGTTTGGCTTTGCGAAATTTCAGGTGAAGGGCAAAAATATCATCTTCATGGTAGTGCTGGCAACGATGATGGTTCCGACGACCGTAACGCTGATCCCGATGTACATTCTGTATTCGAAGCTGCACTGGTTGAACACGATTACGCCTCTGGTGCTGCCTTCGTTCTTCGGGGCGAGCGCCTACAATATTTTCCTGCTGCGCCAGTTCTTTGCGGGCTTGCCGAACGAGCTGTCGGAGGCTGCGGCGATCGACGGCGCGGGATGGCTTCGCATTTACAGCCAGATCTATATGCCGAATGCAAAGCCGGCTCTGATCGTGGTTGTGATCAACCAGCTCGTATTCTGCTGGAATGACTACATGGGACCGTTGATTTACCTGGGCAGACCGGCGAACTTTACAATCGCTCTGGGATTGAATGCGTTTAAGGGTGAGATGGGTGCGACGATGGATATCGGGCCGCTGATGGCGATGGCGTTTGTCACGATCCTGCCGGTGCTGCTTCTGTACCTGTTTTTCCAGAGGTACTTTGTGGAAGGTGTGGCAGCATCTGGAATTAAGGGGTAATCTGTGGTAAGATTACCAAAACGGGAGGAAGAAGATGAGTCAGTATCGCGATAAGGTGTACGCAGGCATCCTTGGAAAGCTCGTTGGAGTGTACTATGGGCGTCCTGTTGAGGGATGGCCCTATGAGAAGATCAGGGACAGGTTCGGCATCGTGGATCACTATGTGGCGGATGAAGTCGGGGTGCCGCTTCATGTGGCGGATGATGATCTTGCCGGGACATTTACTTTTTTTAATGCGGTGGAGGATCAAAGGGGCGATATCCGGAGTCTTACGGCGGAGGATTTCGGGAATGCCTGGCTGGACTACATTATTGAGAACAAAACCATTTTCTGGTGGGGCGGCATCGGCCGTTCCACCGAGCACACAGCGTTTATGCGGCTGAAGGAGGGAATAAAGGCCCCGGAGAGCGGCTCGGCCGGACGCAATGGCATCGCAGTGGCGGAGCAGATCGGGGCGCTGATCTTTATCGAGGCGCTGGCGTTTCTGTGCCCCTCCGATCCGGAGCTTGCCCGGTATCTTGTGCGGCAGAGCGCGTCGGTCAGCCATGACAAAATGGCGCTTGAGGCGGCCTGCTTTTTTGCATCAATGGAATCGATGGCCTTTTCCGAGCGGGACCTGAACCGTCTGATTGACGAAGGGCTCGGGCTTTGCAGCTATGCGCCGCTTGTACGGCTCGTGGAGCGCGTCCGGGAGGAGACGCTTCGGATCGGGGAGTTCCGGCAGGTGCGTGACTGGCTGGAGACGAATTACGGCTATGCGCTCTATCCGGGCAACTGTCATGTGGTTCCGAATCTCGCGCTGATGATTGCGTGCCTGCTGCTCGGGGGCGACAGCTTCTCGAAGGCGATGCAGTACTGCATCTCGAGCGGCTGGGATACGGACTGCAATGGGGGAAATATCGGCGCGCTGAATGCGGTCCGCCTCGGGCTTGATTCCATGAAGAATGAATTTGACTATCTCACGCCGATCGCGGACCGCTTTTACTGTATTGCGGGCAATGCGGGCGCAGGTGTGACGGACGCAGCGCAGCAGACCAACCGGATCGTGGCGCAGTACAACCGTCTGTATCGCAAGGAGGAGCCGGTGGATGACGTCAGGTTTTCTTTCTCGCTGCCGGGCTCGGTGCAGGGGTTCGTTCCGTGTCCTGTTCTGGGAGAGGGCGGGGGGATGTCGTATATCCGGAGCTTGGGAGAAGACACCGTGGTGCCGCAGAATCGGAATTTGGAGAAAGACGCCGTGATGCCGTACAACCGGAATTCGGAGAAAGGCGCTGGGATGCCGTACAACCAGAATCAGGGGAATGGCATTGGGATGCCGGATAACCGAAATCAGAAGAAAGGCACCGTGATGCCGTATAACCGGAATCTGGAGGTTCCGGGTGAGAATGGCCTTGTCATTTCTGTAAACGGACAGCGTGCGGCTGTTTCAGTGCCGTGCATGTGGGAGCCGTCGGACCGGCAGGACAATTATCAGCTTATTGCGAGTCCGACGCTGTATGAGACACAGACCGTGACGTTTACGGCGGAGCCGCTTGCGGGCACGCCCGCTGTTGCGCCGTATATCGTGTATTTTGATTTTGACGACCAGGAGCGGGTAGTGAAGGGCCCGTCTGTTGTCCTGAAGGGGCGGCAGGAGCTTCAGTGGAAAATCCCGGCGATCGGGGGATTTACGATCGGGCGGTTCGGCTTTTATCTGGAAGGAAAGGACGGAGACCGCGCATTGATCCGCCGTGTGGACTGGACGGGCGCGCCGGAAGCGCTGCGCATCAGCGGCTCCCTTCGGAATTATGATCTGGGACATGCGAACATGCAGCTTCAGTCGTTCATATCATCCGCGAAGCAGTTTTCATTTGACGCGCGGAGGACGTTCGTCGTCTCTGACACGGAGCGCGGCGGCGTGGCGGTCACGGGAACGGACGGATGGAAGGATTACTCTGTGGAATGTCTGGTCAACTCGAGCCTGAATGAGCGGTTCGGATTAATCGGACGTGTGAGAGGACTGCGCCGCTATTACGGCGTGCTGCTCAACCGGGAGGGCCGGATGCGCCTGATCGTGCGGGAGGGCGCGAAGGAGACCGTGCTGGCCGAGCGGCAGGTGGCGTTCGGGACGGACACAGATTATCCGATGAGCCTTTCAATGTGCGGCAACCGGATCCGGGCCGCATTTGACGGGCAGACGCTGGAGGCGGAGGACGACCGGTATACGTGCGGAGGCTGCGGCTTCGTTGTGGATGCGGGGACGTTCCTTGTGTCGGATTTCTGTGTGAGGGCTTTGTAGACGGGAGCTTCTGTGGCTTTGCAGGGTTGCCGTATAGGCCGGGGCCTGAGTTGGGGCGTGATTCACCAGGGTGACGGCAGTATTTGATACGGGCAGCTTTTTGAAGATGATATTAAGAAGAGGAATTGCAAAATGGACAAATATTTTCCGAGATACCATTTCAGGCCGGAGAAAAACTGGATGAATGACCCGAATGGCCTGATCTGGCACAATGGCTTTTATCACATGTTTTATCAGTACAACCCGAATCAGGATATCTGGGGAGATATTCACTGGGGACACGCGAGGTCGGAGGATCTGATTCACTGGGAGGAGTGCCCGGTGGCGTTCGGGCCGTCGTACGAGAGAGGCGAGCTGCACTGCTATTCCGGCTGCTGTGTGGAGAAGGACGACAAGGTATACGCATTCTACACGAGCATCGGAGCGGGCGAGGCGGGGCCGGAGACCGGAGCGGTGCAGTGGTCGGCGGTCAGCAAGGGAGATCTGATGACATGGGACAAGCCGGATCATCCGGCGCTCGACAAGACGCTGAATGCACCGTACGATGTGCGGATGTGGCGGGATCCTTTTATATGGAAGGAACGTGGATTTTTCTTTATGCTGCTGAGCGGTACGCTGGACGGGAAGGGCTGCATCCTTCTGTACAGCTCGGAGGATCTGGAGCGCTGGGAGCGCAGGTCTGTCTTTTATGTGAATGAATCGTATTCTCTGATAGAGTGTCCGAATATCATGAAGTTTGGGGACAGGTACATCCTACTGTATTCACCGCTCGAGGCGATCCGGTACGTTACGGGGACGATTGACTGGGAAAGCTTCCGGTTTGTCCCGGAACGCGAAGGGATTTTCGATTACAGCGTCGGTAAGAAGGGCTTCTATGCGTCGAATGTCTATATGAACGCGCCGGATGGCCGTTATCTGATGTTCGGCTGCCTCTTTGAAGGCGACCGTCTGAATTCCGCGCAGAAGCGCGGCTGGGCCGGAATCCAGTCCCTGCCGCGGGAAATCACGCTGGGAGAAGACGGCACGCCGCGTATCCACCCCGCAAAGGAATGCAGAATGCTCCGCAAGGAGACACTCGCTGCGTTGGAGAAGTGCCGGGGCGGCAGGCTTGAGGCAGAGTCAGAAGCGTTTGAGATCCACCTCTGCATCAGACCGGAGGAAAAGGCGGATCACCAGGAGCCCCTGAAGATCCGTCTCCTGGCCTCGCCGGACGGCCGGGAGCACACAGAGCTGACAGTCGATTTTGCAGCGCGCAGAATCCTGCTTGACCGCGATCACTCGACGCTCACACAAGATATCACCAAAGAGCAGATCGAAGCAGAGCTCCCGGAATGCTCCGGGCCGACGGAGATGGATATTTTCGTGGATCACTCAACAATAGAGGTATTTTTCGGCGGAAGCCTGACGATATCGGCGCGCATTTTCCCGGCTCTCGCAGAGAGTCGCTGCAACACTGTGTCCATTCCGGAGTCCATCTGGGCAGAGCAGGCGGTGATTTACGGGCTTGGACTGTAGAGGATGAAATACGGTAATGCAACGATTATTGCAGTTTAGACGGCGATTTTCCTGTTGTATATTTTAAATGAAAAGCCTAATCCCCCAGCTATGCTGGGGAGAATAGAGTAGTTGGAAACGTTGAGGATATCAATAAAAATCCTCCTATGCTATAATGAAATTGGTGTCGCAAGCCAAATTTCAAGC
>Ga0129308_1001522_pt1 | contig 23822 bp, 22 predicted proteins | sample L827metagenome_FD_94440 | JGI IMG/M metagenome (GOLD analysis project Ga0129308, IMG submission 94440) | Ring-tailed lemur group fecal microbial communities from Wisconsin, USA - L827 metagenome | ecosystem: Host-associated > Mammals > Digestive system > Large intestine > Fecal | place: USA... | reverse complement strand
GTCTAAATTACGGGCGCTTTGTCCCACGGAGGAATACGTCAGTCCAATTACTGCTTTCATTATAGCTTAGGTAATAAGTCCGTGTAAACCCTTGCTGGTTGTAAGGGATTTATACGACCAATTATATTGTAACAGGAAATATTAGAAATGTCATACGGATATATTAAAAAATTAAGCGATAAGGTCGAACGCAGACACGTTCGCTACAATAATCGCTACGGCATTGCGATAGCTGCCGACATCTATACCCCAAAGAATATTGACAAGAACAGCAAGTATCCTGCACTGATCGTGGGTGCACCCTATGGCGGTGTTAAAGAGCAGGGATCGTGTGTATACGCAAACGAGCTTGCACAGAGAGGATTTGTTGTGCTGACCTTTGATCAGGTGTATATGGGCGAATCTGGCGGAGAGCCGAGAAACATCTCCTCTCCTGAGCTTTTCGCTGAGAGCTTTTCGGCTGCTGTTGACTATCTCGGTGTAAAAGTTTCCTTTGTTGACCGTGAACGTATCGGAGTTATCGGAATTTGCGGCAGCGGCGGATTTGCGCTTTCGGCAGCCTCGGTCGATACAAGGATAAAGGCAGTTGCAACAGCTGCAATGTACGACATCACAGGTGGAAGAACAATGTTCGGACTTCCTGCCGAGGTCATCGAGCAGCAGAAAAATGAGCTTTCCCGTCAGCGCTGGACAGACTTTGAAAATGGCTGTCCAAGCTATACACCGTCCTTCCCGGAAGTTCCTTTCCCCGATGTGAAATTGCTTCCCGAAAAAGACCGGATTTCCAATGAATGGGATAGATTTTACGCAGTTCCGAGAGGGCATCATCCTAATGCACGGGGCGGCTTTACGGACACATCAATGCTTGCGATGATGCAGTTTTCAGCCTTGCAGTATATCGGTGAAATATCTCCCAGACCTATACTTTTTATCACTGGTGACATGGCACATTCAAAGCCGTTCAGCGAAAAGGCATATGCTCTTGCAAACGAGCCGAAGGAGTTATATTCAGTTCCCGATGCCGAGCATATAGACCTCTACGATCAGGTGGATAAAATACCGTTTGATAAGTTGGAGGAGTTTTTCAAGGAAAACATATAAACAAAACAGGGACTGTTGGAGCAGTCCCTGTTGCTATTCTTTCTGATGTTCTATATCCTCTCTGAACTGTGATAGAAACAGACTTGCTGCTTTGGTAAACACAGTGTATCGTTTCCATACAAATGTGCAGGTTGCTTCTACTTTCGGAACGATCGGCTTGAAGCACATATTGCCGCCCTCGGTGTTGATAAGCCTGTCAAAGCACAGACAGTAACCAATTCCCTCAGCTGCCATAACAGAGCCGTTATAGACGAGGTTATACTCGGCAGCAATGTTTATATCGTCTTCCGCTATTCCAATCTTTTCTGAAAGCTGAATGCTGTGATTTGGCTGTCTGGGTACGATGAGCGGCTTGCCCTTCAAGTCGGAGAGCTTGATTATTTCCTTTTCTGCAAGCGGCATATCTTTACGCATCAAGACACCAAATGTATCTTTAAGTGGTATTTCAAAACCCTCATACTTGGTGCTGTCATAGGACTGAAAGATCATTCCGAAGTCAATAAGCCCTTTGTCAAGACGTTCTAAAACATCTGCGCCGTCTGCGCTGTATATGCTGTACTGTATATCAGGGTGGTCGGATTGCAGCTTCTTAGCTGTGTCGGCTATCAGCTTTATGGCGTAAGTCTCGCCTGCACCGATGTACACCTTACCGGAAACGCTGTCGCTGCTGTTTTTTACCTCCTGCTCAGCCTTGTCAAGCAGTTCGACTATCTCCTCGGCACGCTTACGCAGTATCATACCCTCCTCGGTGAGCGTAACTCCCTTATTTGACCGTATAAACAGCGTTTTGCCAAGCTCTTCTTCAAGCTCTTTTATCTGCCTTGAAAGAGTAGGCTGTGAAAGAAAAAGTCGTTCAGCAGCGATAGAATAGCTTTGCTCTCTTGCGACAGTGAGAAAATATTTAAGTACACGAATATCCATTGTATGTCCCTCCCTTGTGTTTATGATTATATAGTAGGCTTACTATATACTCGCCGCTATTGCAAAATATACAGTAATGCCGACATAAAATCCGTCTGTCTGCGTCATCTTCCTCACCATACATCAAGTATGCTTTCGTCATCTTCCTTGACATACGAATTTTCTGTTCAGCATTCTTTGTATATTTTGCAATAGCGGCGAGTATATGATGAAAAAGGAGAACAAAGAATCATGAACGACAAAGAACTTATTGATATTATGAACAACGGAGCAACCGTTGCTTTAGCAGCGTTTTTATTTTATTCCCAGACACATTCTCACAAAATCAGGATCAAAATGCTTCGTCCTCGTACCGCCCCAACCCATATCGAGTGAAGCGATCTTTACCATTTCCTCATCGGTCAGCGTGAAGTCAAAAATGTCGATATTCTCCCTGATACGCTCCTCATGAACGGATTTCGGAAGAACGACTACATCACGCTGCACATTCCACCTGAGAATTACTTGCCCTATGGTCTTTCCGTACTTCATAGCGATAGATTTCAGCATTTCATCGCCAAACGGATCGTATCTTCCGCCGCCAAGGGGCGCCCACGCTTCGGGAACTACTCCGTAATGCTTCATCGTTTCAATGGCATCAGCCTGCACGAAATACGGGTGGAGCTCCACCTGATTGACCGCAGGAATGACCTCAACTGTTTCGCAGAAATTTGTCAGAATATTCGGGTAGAAATTCGATACACCGATAGAACGAAGTCTACCGTCCTTGTAGGCTCTCTCCATTGCTCTCCACGCTGCGAAATAATCTCCCATAGCCTGATGAAGCAGATATAAGTCAAGATATTCAAGTCCTGATTTTTCAAGGGAACGATTGATCGCTGCGTCTGCTGTTTGCTCGTTTTTCATATCCGTCACCCACAGCTTTGAGGTGATAAACAGTTCCTCACGGGTGCAGATACCCTCTGCGATCGCTTCTCGAACAGCATCACCGACAGCATCTTCGTTGGTGTATGCCGTTGCCGTGTCGATCAGACGGTAGCCTGCCCTGATCGCTGCAAAAATACTGTTTTTGCACTCCGTCTTATCGGGTACACGGAATACGCCAAGTCCGAGCATTGGCATTTCGATACCGTTATTCAGCTTAATGTACTGCATTATTTCTCCTCCTCGTTCCATACTTCCTTTGCCATATTGAACATCGCCCAGCCAATCGGCCAGCCGGAATAAAAGGCAGCGTGGGTGATGATAGCCGTGATCTCGTCCTTTGTGATACCGTTCTTTTTGGCGGTCATCAGGTGATATTTAAGAGAACTGTCAACAAGTCCTCTGCCCATAAACACAGAAATAACAATGGTGCTTTTTGTTTTCAGGTCAAGGGAATCATTATTCCAGACCTCTCCGAACAGTATATCATCGTTGTACCTTGCAAAATCGGGAGCAAATTCTCCTAACTGTTCTCTGCCTGCTGTTTGTACGATTTTTTCTTTCATACCTTTATCCTCCATTCATATGATAGAAGCTCCAAGTGCGTGGCTTCTCTCGTTTTTCCTACGCCAAGCACTTCACCGATGTTCTTCCGGGTGGCAGCCTTTCCGACCTGCTTTTCATTACCGCATCCTATTCTCGGCTTTACTGTATATTTTGCAATAGCGGCGAGTATATTATATTTTTCATATAACACCGCACTTGCCCTTATTCTAATTATAGTGTATAATGATGTTACTGTCAAATATGAATTTGGTTAGGAGGTTATAAGTGAATGATTATACTAAACAACGATCTGCATATTTTCATGCGTATGGTCTGCGATAAACTTCTAAAAAACTTGACATTTATGACTTATAGTGGTATGATATGTTAGTAATTTGAATACGGAGGGATAAAATGCTGAGAAAGATCAGAGAGAAATTCATCGGTGACAAGTTATTCTATAAAAATGTACTCATCATGGTAGTTCCGATGATACTGCAAAATCTCGTCACAAATTTTGTGAGCCTCATTGATAATATCATGGTCGGACAGATAGGCACAGAACAGATGAACGGTGTTTCCATTGTCAATCAATTTATTTTCGTATTTAACATAAGCATTTTCGGTACTGTGGCAGGTCCGGGAATTTTTGGCGCACAGTTCTTCGGTAAAGGCGACCACGAGGGTCAACGCTATACATTTCGTTTCAGGATCTTGACTGTAACCATGATCATTGCTATATGCGCAGCAGTATTTTATTTTTTTGACGATCAGCTTATTTCGCTGTTTATCAGCAATGAGGACGCTCCTGAAAAAAACATCGCAACGCTCAAATATGGCAAAGAATATATGTTCATAATGCTTGCCGGACTTCTCCCGTTCGGTATCGGACAGGCTTATTCAAGCGTGGTGAGGGAGTGCGGAGAAACAAGAATCCCTATGGTTGGAGCAATATCGGCTGTATGTATAAATCTTCTTCTTGACTATGTACTTATTTTCGGAAAATTCGGTTTTCCTGAAATGGGAGTAAAAGGCGCGGCGATAGCTACGGTAGCTGCAAAATTTATCGAGGCTTTTATTATCATTTTACACACGCATACTCATACTTTAAAAAACAAATATATTATCGGAGCTTACAGAAGCTTTAAAATTCCGACGGAGCTGACTCTCAGAATGACAAAAAAGGGTGTTCCGCTGCTTTTGAACGAATTTTTATGGGCGGCGGGAATGTCCGTAATAGCTCAATGCTACTCTGTCCGTGGACTTGACGTTGTGGCTGCTCGGAATATTTCAAGTACTATGACAAATCTTTTCGGATCGGTATATATTCAGCTTGGCGCGTGCATAGGTATCATCGTAGGCGCGAAGCTTGGAGCAAACAAGATTAAAGAAGCACGTGTTATTGACAATAAGTTGCTTTTTTTCAGTGTTGCGGCAGCGATAGCGGTAGCGGCAATGGTACTTCCGTTGGCAAAGATTTTTCCGCAGTTCTATCAAACAGAGGATAACATACGTGACCTTGCGTCATACATGATAATTATACAGGCTCTTGCCATGCCGCTTTGGTCGTATACCAACGCCTGCTACTTTACTTTAAGAAGCGGCGGAAAAACAGGAATAACTTTTCTTTTCGACTTCGGATATACTTTTTTTATTATGATACCTCTGGCGTTTTTATTGGCGTACTTCACACAAATGAATATCAGACTTCTTTTTGCTGTTGTGACTTTTTCGGAACTCATTAAAGTTGTTATCGGATATTTTATGGTCAAAAGCGATGTGTGGATAAATAACATCGTTGATAACTGAAAAGGCTCTAAGAATAAATTTTAAAAATTTTCTTGCAATTATTTGGATAGTGTGATATAATATAATGTGTATCGGAAGCTAAGACTGTCGTACTTTCTTTCGATCAGATTAAAAAGAATCGCTGCTAAAGAACTTTGCAAGTTATTTTTGCACAGTTCCTTAGAGCAGACGTTAATCAGGGGGTCAGAAAATTGTTATCTGATATAGAGATCGCTCAGAATGCGAAAATGAAAAAAATCGGCGAAATTGCCTCGTCACTGGGTATTTCCGAAGACTGTCTCGAACCCTACGGTCACTATAAAGCAAAGCTCTCCGAAAGTCTTTATGCGCAGACCGCTTTCCGTGAGGACGGCAAACTTATACTTGTGACAGCTATAAATCCAACTCCTGCCGGAGAGGGTAAAACTACGGTAAGCGTTGGTCTTGCGGAAGCTATGGGCAGGATCGGTAAAAACGCCGTTCTCGCTCTCCGTGAACCGTCCCTCGGTCCTGTATTCGGCATTAAGGGCGGAGCTGCCGGCGGCGGATATGCTCAGGTAGTTCCTATGGAGGACATCAACCTCCATTTCACAGGCGATATGCACGCTATTACCGCTGCGAATAATCTGCTCTGCGCTATGCTCGACAATCATATCCAGCAGGGCAACGAGCTTCGTATCGACCAGCGCCGTATACTTTTTAAGCGCTGTATGGATATGAACGACCGCGAACTGCGTAATATTGTGGTGGGTCTCGGCGGAAAGGCTAACGGAGTTCCCCGTGAGGACGGCTTTAATATTACAGTTGCCTCCGAAGTTATGGCGATCCTCTGCCTTGCGACCGATCTTAGCGACCTTAAAAAGCGTCTCGGCAATATTCTTGTTGCTTACGACCTTGACGGCAAGCCTGTGTTTGCTGAACAACTGGGATGTACGGGAGCTATGACTGCGCTTCTGAAAGACGCTCTCAAACCTAATCTTGTTCAGACGCTTGAAAATAATCCCGCCTTTATTCACGGAGGACCTTTTGCCAATATCGCCCACGGCTGCAACTCTATCCGCGCGACAAAGCTTGCTCTTAAACTCGGCGACTACTGCATTACAGAAGCAGGCTTCGGCTCGGATCTGGGTGCGGAGAAGTTCTTCGATATTAAATGCCGTTACGGCGGACTTAAACCGTCTTGCGTTGTACTTGTGGCTACAATACGTGCTTTGAAATACAACGGAAAAGTTCGCAAAGAAGACCTTTCCAAAGAAAATATGTGGGCTTTGGAAAAAGGCATAGTCAATCTGCAAACGCATATTGAGAATATGCACAAATTCCATGTGCCTGTCGTTGTCGCTATAAACCGATTCCATACCGACACCGACGCTGAAATCGAGTTTGTCCGCAATTTTTGTGCCGAAATGGGCGTTGAAGTCTCTATGTGCGAAGTCTTTGCAAAGGGAGGCGAAGGCGGCATTGATCTTGCAAACAAGGTCTGCGAGACTATTTCGCTCTGTGAAAACAACTGCGAAACGTTCCGCCCACTGTATTCCACCGAACTTTCAATAAAGGAAAAAATTGAAACGATCGCTCGAGAAATTTACCGTGCCGACGGTGTGACTTATACCTCTCAGGCTGAAAAGGCAATCAAGGAAATAGAGGCTATAGGCTTCCGTGACTTGCCTGTATGTGTGGCTAAAACTCAGTATTCCCTGTCTGATGATCCCTCGTTGCTCGGCAAGCCGAAGGGCTTCAACATTACCGTAAGGGACGCAAAGGTATCCGCAGGAGCAGGCTTTGTAGTTATTTACACAGGAGATATTCTGACTATGCCCGGACTTCCGAAAAAACCGTCCGCCTTGAATATTGACTGTGACGGCAACGGAAATATTACGGGACTTTTCTGATATGGTCGAACGTATAATTACAAATTCGCCCGAGGAAACAATTTCGGCTGCGCAAAAAATAGGGAAACTTCTTAAAGCAGGAGATATTGTCGCCTACAGCGGCGGTCTCGGCGCAGGGAAAACAACGTTCACACGAGGACTCGCTCTCGGTCTTGGACTCGGAGATGTTGTAAGCTCGCCGACTTTCGCACTTGTCAATGAGTATTCGGGAAATAAATTAAATCTTTATCATTTTGATATGTACCGTATCGAGACTGAATGGGATCTGGAATCCTCGGGATTTTATGATTACGATTTTGCTCGCAATATAGCCGTGATCGAGTGGTCGGAAAACATCGGGAGCTTTTTGCCGCGAAATATGATACGCATTACTATAAACACCCTTGACGAGCTGAAAAGGGAGATAATTTTAGAGGGAGATGAACGCTTTGCTGCTGCTTGGAATTGACACATCGGGCAAAACAGCCTCCGCCGCATTATTTGATACGGAAAATGAAGTATTCCTCGCTGAAAGCTCCTTGTATACGCAAAAAACTCATTCTCAGGTAATTATGCCTATGGTGAAGGAAATTATCGAACAATCGGGAAAAACAGTTAAGGATATTGAACTGATAGCCGTTGCCAAAGGTCCGGGAAGCTACACGGGGCTGCGTATAGGCATTGCAGGAGTAAAAGCAATGGGATTTGCTCTCGGCTGCAAGTGCTGCGGAGTTTCCACTCTTGAAGCCCTCGCATATAACAACATCGCTCATAAGGGAACAATATGCTCCATTATGAAAGCGAGAGGAGAACTCGTCTACGCTTGTGTTTTCAAAAGCGACGGCTACGGTCTTGAGCAGCTTATGGAGGAAAAACTCATAAGCTGCGACGAACTTGCGGAATTTCTTGCATTCAACGGTACGGAAGTTCTGCTTTGCGGCGACGGTGCAGCCGACTTTTTCATGACCTACCGTTCGCCTATGCTGATAATTGCTCCGCCGCAGGGACGGCTTCAATCAGCCTACGGAGTTATTTTATGCGCATTATCGAAGGAATTTGTTTCCGCCGATGAATTGGAGGTTTCCTATTTACAGAAAGTCAAGGCGGAAAAAGACCTTGAATCAACCAATAATCTAAAAAAGGAGATATGATCATGATAGCTATTGGCTGCGACCATGCCGGCGTAGAAATGAAAAATGAAATTATCAAAGCCCTTACGGAAAAGGGTTTTGAGCTGAAAGACATGGGTACAGACGGAGAACCGTGCGATTACCCGAATATGGCAAAAGCCGTCTGCGCCCTTGTAAAATCGGGAGAGTGCGAAAAAGGCATTCTCATCTGCGGTACGGGTATCGGAATGTCTATTGCGGCTAACAAAATAAAGGGAATACGCGCGGCTCTTTGTTCGGATTCTTTTTCCGCAAAATATACACGTCTCCACAACGACGCAAATGTTATGTGCGTGGGAGCAAGAACTATCGGTATCGGGCTTGCCTGCGAGCTTGCGGAAATATTCCTCACCACCGATTTTGAGGGCGGACGTCATCAAAGACGTGTTGACCTTATAGCCGACATAGAAAATAATAATTAAGGAGTAAATAATATGGCAAATTTACATATCATAAATCATCCGCTGGTTCAGCATAAAATATCTCTTTTGAGAGATAAAAACACGGGTACAAAGGAATTTCGTGAGCTTGTTTCAGAAATTGCAATGTTTATATGCTACGAAGCAACACGCGATCTGCCGCTAAAGGAAATCGAGATCGAAACTCCCGTTGCAGTCGCAAAAACAAAAGTTATTTCAGGTCGTAAGCTTGCTTTTGTACCCATTCTTCGTGCAGGTTTAGGCATGGTTGACGGCGTTACTGCGCTCGTCCCTGCCGCAAAGATAGGTCATATGGGCATTTTCCGTCAGCCTGATACAAAGGAGGCTGTTAAATATTACTCAAAAATGCCCGACGATATTGCCGAACGTGACGTTATTATAATTGACCCGATGCTGGCTACGGGACATTCTGCCATTGCCGCTATTGACGAGGTCAAGAAGCTGGGCGTAAGCCATATAAAGTTCATGTGCATTATCTGCTCTCCCGAGGGAGTTGACAAGGTTCGTGAAGCTCACCCTGATGTCGATATTTACACAGGCGTTATGGATCAGGGGCTTAACGAGGATAAATATATTGTTCCCGGCGTTGGCGATGCAGGAGACAGAATATTCGGCACACGATAAAGAACCAGTGTCCGAGAATAAATCGCTTTTGCAAAGATTATTGGAGGTTATTTACTATGGCTAAAAAAGCAAAATACGATAAGGAACTCGAAGAAGCTTACCGTGAACTGCATGATTACAACCAAAAGAAAAATCAGAACAAGAACGACTTGCTTCAATTTTTCTGCGGACTGCTTATGTTGGCGGCAGGCGTATTCATGATCTTCCAGAACCTGTCCATTACAAGCAGTTGGGGCGGCGGAGGTTATCTTTTCAATATTGGCGGATTTCATTTGCCAAACGGTACGATTTTCATTCCGATGTTTATCGGAATAGTTATGCTGTTCCTTATGGACAGAAAAATTTTCGGCTGGATAGTGCTTGCCGTCGGACTTGTTATCGTTCTCGCCGCAGTCCTTATGAGCGTTCAGATGCGTTGGCGAACCACAAGCGCTTACATGTTTGTGCTTATGTTCGGTCTTACGGCAGCGGGCGGCGGACTTGTTATAAGGCAATTGTTCAAAAAATGAAAATAAAACGGACAGTCAACACGGCTGTCCGTTATTATTATATTATAACATAAAAAGTACAAAATTGTAACAGGCGCGGAAATATTTTCTAACTCATATATAAATATTCCCCGATGTAGGGACACAGCGTGCCGTGTCCGCATTCGACATCACCTGTGAATTGTGGCTTCGGGGAAAAATATCCCTTACATAAGAATACGGTCGGCAATGCCAGCGGCGGTTCGCCGCCACGCTGCTTTTATTTTACAGGAAAAGTTACTTCCCAATCCCCCGATTTATAGTCGGAGCTTGTTAAAAATTCTCCATAAAGTACATAATCTCCCAAATCGTCATAGTCTGTCGGAATAATAATTTCGTCATAGCTGTTGACTCCTTCTTCGTCCCAGAAACTGACGTTCATATAGTGGGAATCCTCTTCCGAGAATATTTTTTTGCCGTTTCTATCGACAACCTCAATGAAGCCGTGATTATCAGTATGCAAAATATCCTCGTAACATACCTGAATATGCAGTGCGCCGTCAACAAAACCAATTCCTGTTACCGTCACGCCATCTACTGGCTCGGCAAGCGGCGTTTCACAAGGAATAAGGTAACTGAGCGAATTGTAGTCAAATTCATCATTAACTCTATAGCCTCCCCAACCCCTACCATTTACATTTTGCATAGTAGGCGGATCTTTCGGTATATCGGACAAATCCACATCTTCAATAAATCCCTCATAATCGCATTTACCGAATATAAGCTCCCTGACTCCAAATGTGAGCTTGTCATGTGGGATTTTTTCCCCGTTCATTGTTTTCACGTTTACAACAAAATACGCCGTTTTCGTCTCCTCGTCAAACTCGGACAAACTCACATGCCCAACGCTGTCATAGGGGCAATTGATGTAATAGCTGTCAAAAAGATCGACAGTCTCGTCAAGCATATCCCCCTGCATGGAGATATAGAAGCTCCCCTCATCTTCATTGATCTTTTGGGAAATTACCGTCATTTTTATACCGTTGCTCTCACACGTAAGTTCTACGGGTTTAAATGTCTGAGCGATTTTTGGGGACATCATATAAAGAAAACGATATGCTTCGTCCATTCCGAGAGCTGTTGCCGCTGGCAATGGAACGGCAATGCAAATCACCGCCGCTACGGCTAAACCAAGCCATTTTATACTCTTTCTGCCGATTCTTCTTTTCGGCAAACACGCGTCCACCGTGTATTCGTCTTTGATTTTGCCTATTGCGTCAATCAGTAGATCGGTTCCTTTCATAATAGACCCTCCTCGTCAAGCGTTTCTTTGAGCCGCTTTCGTATGCGAAAGAGCATGGACTTCACCTTTCCCCTGCTATACCCGAATCTAACGGCAATTCGGTCGATAGATTCAAAGTACATGTAACGGCATATAAATACGTTACGCTGTATTTTCGGAAGTTCCGCAACAAAGGCGTTCACCGCGTTTTCAAGCTCTTTAGCATCAAATTCATCCTCAATGTCACCGCCGCCCATTAAATTGTCAAGTTCTTCATAGGATTCGGCGTAGCTTAAGGAACGTTTTTTTGCACTGTCTTTGCGAATAATATTCAGACTGATATTTCGCGTTATACCGCCTAAAAATGCAGATAACACTTTGGGTTCTGCCGGCGGTATGCTTATCCACGCCTTTAACCACGTTTCATTTACCGCTTCCTCGATGTCCCGAGAATCATGAAGTATATTCTGAGCTATGGTCTTGCAGTAAACACCGAACTTTTTCTTAGTTTCCTCAACGGCACGGTCATTTCTGTTCAAGTATAGCTCAACAATATCAGTATCTTCCATGCTTTCCCTCCTTTCACTGAAATAGAAGCTTCTATTATATAAGTAACCAAAACTCACAGAAGGTTTCAAAAAAACGCACCCTCCCTGTCGGAAAGGTGCGTTGAATTATTTAAGCATATTCAAAGTAACTAATTACTTTGCAGCTGCATCATAATCAGCCTGTGTCATGGGGAACTGAGACTGCTTGATGAGCTTAGCATCTACAGCCTGAATAGCAAGAGCATCAGATGTCTTAACGCCGTCACCGTTGTCGATAACGTCGGCATTGATAGCGCCCTGAGTTGACAGACCATACTTGTCGGGATTACCGAGAGCCTGGAGGATAGCTGTAGAGTCAGCGATCGTTACCTGACCGTCACAGTTAGCGTCACCCCAAAGAGTATCACCAGGAATTGGATCTGTGGGAGTAGGATCTGTAGGTGTAGGTGTATCACCCTCAGCAAGAGGCTTAACCTCGGGATAGAGGAGAGCCATTGTACCTGTTGTCATCAGAGCATCGCCCATGTGCCAGAATCTGTGGAGCTTGTAGGTGTAATCGTGAGTTTCGCCTGTTTCATCGTAAACCTTCTTACACTCCTGATACATAGGATCCTTAGCGTAAGACTCACGGATAGAGCTGAATGTTGCGCCGGGTTCAAGTATAGAACCGTCAGGCATTGTACCCTTGTAATAATCAGGAATGAATACTTCCTGCTCGAAGATTCTATCAAGTGAATCGTTGTGATCCTCATAAGCAAGACCGATCTCGTCACGAGCAGCGTTCCACTGAGCGCTCATGAGCTTGTTAGCCATGTAGAGAGCCTTCTCGCCGCGAGTAGAGCCGCCCTCTGTAGAACCGGCTGTAGCGGGTGTCTTATTAGCAGCAGCATAGAAGATAAGGGTATTACAAAGTGAAGATACGCAACCGATGTCTCCCTGACCGTAACCGGTAATTGTACATGTAAGTCCCTTGTTTGCATCGGGATCGTAAGTCTTGTTCCATGTAGCAGGCTGACCGCTCCAGTCAAGGCTTGAAGGAATAGCATAAGCCATTTCTGTTCCGTCCTCTGCTGTGTAATCGAACTTAATGTTCTCGAGGAACCAGTCGATCCATCTGCTGAGAAGAGCTTCGAGAGCTTCTTCAAGGGTCAAGCCGCCATAAGTCTGACCCGCTGAAAGGTCGCCGTTTGTCTTAACATAGTAGTAAAGTTCTGCAAGACGCTGAGTTGACCATACCTGGTTACCGATCCAGTGGTTTGAACCCGGGTCAGCATATACAGGATGCTCAACGTAAACCATGTCGTAGAAAGTAGACTCGGAAGCGTCATACTTCTCGTACTTTCCGTTCTTGGAGTTTGTACATCCGCCTGCATAAGGACCGTTAGCGGACTGGAGCCAGAGATACATTTCGATCTGTCTCTTAAGAGACTCCTGATAGTCTGACTGGAAGTTCTTGGTTTTGATTCCGTCGCCCATGTTCTTGTCATATGCAAGAGCATATGCAGCAAGGGGGTTCTGATAGAACTGGTGTGAATGTGAGCAGCCGATCTGCCATGCCCACTGATACTCGCCCCATGAAGCGTCAAGCTGTCCGCCCCATGATGTATACCAAGACATGAGGTAGTGCTGTGACTTAAGACCTGCTGATGCAGAATCAATATTCTGGCAGCCGATCTCCTTATAGTACTTATCGAACATGTCGTTACGGCACTGGTCACCCATTTTACCTGCGAGATATGAAAGTTCGCCGCAGTCTACGCCGAAGTTGCTTGCAAAATAAATAGCCTGGATAGCACGATCTTCAGCATCGGGAGCGTTTGTGAAAGCGTACTGCTTCGGAACTGCACCCAATCCGTTGAAGATAGCCTTGATACCGTTACCGTTATCCTGATCCTTCATCTCTTTCATACCGTACTTGAGTTCTTCAAGACAAGGCTGAGGAACTGTCTCAAAACAAGACTCCTGTTCGCCTCTCTGGAATGTATTGATGAACGTGAACTTGCCGTCGCCGCCGCCGAAGCCGTACCAGTCGTCAACGTCAGCGAGCCAGTGCATGAGGTAGTATCCGTTTTCTCCGCCGTATGCAGACTTCATATCCTCATAAATAGGATTGACTGCTTCAACACCATTCTGCTTTGAAGGATACAGTGAAGGATCATTTTCCTCTGTAGCACAATCAGCCTTAAGTCTTTCCTGCTCGAAAATCGTATTGTACTTTACTGTATCGTAGCCGTATGCGATCTTAGACCAACCCGGGATAATAGCTTCAAGTGTTCTCCAGCCCTTTTCAAGGTCTCTGTTGGAATCACTGATAACGCCTTTTTCAGCCAGTACATCGTGCATAGCTGTAACCCAAGCCATGTAAGACATAGCCTCGGATGTTGTCTCATGACCGTAGTCAGGAGCTTCTACGACGAGCGTTTCAACAGCGTGGTAAGGGATTCCGAAAGAATCACCGTTCTTCTGGCTGCTCATGTAGCCGTTCTCAACGCCGTTGGTAATAACGTCAGCGTAGAGCGACTCAAACATTGCAGCATAGGATTCGTTGGCGCCGTTTTCAGTTGCATACTCTGTAGCAGCCGAAGCGAAAGCGGGAATAACTGCTGTAGCTGTCATAGCTGCGGAAAGTATTCCTGCTGCAAGCGCCTTGTTCTTCTTGCTTATCATTGTTTTTAACCCCTCTCAATATTAATTTATTTGGTTTAAAAAACGGTTTTATTCCGCCTTTGCGGCAGAATGCGTATACGAAAATACTTCGTACACTGTATGAACTTTTGGCAGTTCATACAATTCTCAAACTATTTTCATATTTATTATAAGTCAATTTTCCCTTAAAGTCAATAGTCTTGGTGATTTTAGCTAATCAGTCGGTAATTTTTTGGTGCAATGCACAATTCCAATCAGCTTTTTTGTATATTTTGCCTATTGCCACTTTTACGCTTGAAGTTAGTTTATGAACTGAAAGTTAATAAAGCCTTTCGTTTAACCTATAATCCAAGATTCATCTTATTCACAATAAGTTTTCACCTCATTTACACACATAAAATATATAATTTTTACATATTTTGCACAAGAGCATTTTTTGCATATTTTCGGATTTAACACTTTGTACACCATTTGTTCATTTCACGTACATATATATTTGCGATAATACTATAGATAGCGGACTGCTTACAATGAAAACTTAATGGCACTACTATACTTTATTATATATGTTGTGAGAAGTCCGCATCTGCGTAAACGTTTATAAAACAAAATCTACTATAAAAGGAGGCGTTCTCATGATTACTATTGAAAATCTGACAAAGTATTACGGAAAAAATCGTGCCGTAAACAATATAAGCTTTACAATAAATGATAATGAGATCCTTGGATTTCTCGGGCCTAACGGCGCGGGAAAATCCACAACCATGAACATGATAGCCGGCTATTTGCCCATGACCGCAGGCAAAGTCACTATCTGCGGCAGCGATATTTCCAAAGAACCTGTAAAGGCTAAGAGAAATATCGGCTATCTCCCCGAGATACCGCCTGTTTACCCCGATATGAGGGTCAGAGAGTATCTTTCTTTCTGCGCGGGTCTTAAACGTATACCTATGGTCAAAAAGAGCAGTGAAATAACCAGAGTTATGCAGCTTCTGAAAATCACCGACGTCAAGGACAAGCTGATAAAGAATCTTTCAAAGGGCTATAAACAGCGTGTCGGATTTGCTCAGGCTCTCTTGGGCGACCCGAAGTTCCTCATTCTCGACGAGCCTACGGTAGGTCTTGACCCCAAACAGGTAACCGAGGTCAGAAACATTATAACCGACTTAAAGAAAGATCATTCGGTAATTTTCAGTTCCCATATCTTGTCGGAAGTCTCTGCCGTTTGCGACAGGGTCGTTATCATCAACAAGGGCGACATCAAGGCGATAGACACTATCGAAAATCTCGAGAAACAGACAGGCGGAAGTCTCATGCTCCACGTAAAGATAAAGGGCAGCAGAACTGCGGCTGCCAATATCATCGAAATAGTCAAGGGCGTTAAGGAGATCGCCAAAATCGAAGCCGAGGGCAATGATTTTTATGAGTTTATCGTTCAGATCACGGGAGACGGCGATGCGGTACGGAGCGATATTATGAGCGAACTCCTCAAAAACAGCATTCAAATTACCGAAATATACACCGAAAAGCCCGACCTTGAATCGGTATTTGTCCAGCTTATCAACAGCAAGACCTCAAAATCAGGCATCGAGGAGCTTTACGAAGAAATTAAAGCGGAAACTGCCGATAATGCGGAAAAGGAGGAAGAATAATGTTTTCTGTCTATAAAAAGGATCTGCAATCCTTCTTTTACACACCGTTTGCATACGTTGTAACAGCTTTGTTCCTGTTTATGTTTACTTATATGTTCAATTCGGGACTCGGCACGCTCGATCAGGCGACTTTCAGCTTCACTTTCCCCGACATATTCTATAATGTAATCATATTTTTCATTTTCCTGATACCGATACTTACCATGAGGACATTTGCCGATGAACGTAAATTCGGCACAGAGGTTCTCCTTATGACCTCCCCCGTAAACGTTGTACAGATCATCGTTGGCAAATATCTTGCAAACATTACCGTATTCATATTTATGCTTGCAAGCGCTATGTTTTTCCCGATATTTACGGCTATCAAGGGCGAAGTGGTCGTCAGTCAGCTTATCTGCGCATACCTCGGATTCTTCCTGTGGGGAGCTATGTATATCGCTATCGGTCAGCTTGTGTCATGCTTTACCGAAAATTCCATTATAGCCGCTATTTTAGGCGAAATAGTCATGTTTGTGTTCCTTTTTATCGACAACTTCGCCATGACTGATTTTATTGCTCAGTATCCGACGTTACAGGCGTTTCTTTACGCATTTGCCGCGCAGCCGAGATTTGCGTACTTCTCGCAGGGCTTTATAAGACTTTCGGATATAGTATTCTTCTTATCAGCGATCATCGTATGTCTCGTGTGGAATTACATCGCCATTGAGAAAAGACGCTGGAACAGGGGGTAAATGATATGAAAAAGAAAAAACTTAATCTTTCGGGCGCTTTTGCGTTTGTACTTGCATTCCTTGTACTTCTTGTCTTTGTGCCTATAAATATGATATTCGCTTACTATGATAAGGTATATGATATGACTCCTTCGGGTAAATATTCCCTTGACCCTATCACGGAGCAGCTTCTTGACGATACCTCCGACAAGCAGATCGAAGTATACTTTTTAAATACGCTGTTCAATCTGAAAAGCGAGCCGAACTGTCTGCCTGTTTACCATACTTTTATGGAACTCGACAAACGAGATAATATCACGCTTACATGCTTTGACCCGAACGAAAATGCCGAACTCGCCAATTCGCTCAATCCTACGGGAGTTCTCGAAGTAAAAAGGAATGATGTTTTCGTAAAGTGCGGTGACACGATAAGACAAATTTCGGGAAATCTCTTTCAGACCGATGCAAACAATATTATTGAATATGCCGGCGAAAATCTCATTGCAGGAGCTATTTATCAGTGCGCTTCGGGCAATCTCCCGACTATTTATTTTCTCAAGGGCTACAGCGACAAGACTCTTGACGGAAATTATTCTTCATACAGAGATATGGTCAAAACAGATAACTACGAAGTAAAAGAGCTTGATCTTTCAACTGTAGATAAAGTTCCCGAAGAAACGTCTATTATCTGTATTGCCGCGCCGACCCGTGATATTACCGAGTCCGACCGTGACAAGCTCAGCGAATACATCGACAACGGCGGAAAGATTCAGATGCTCCTCTCCCCTTGCGATACGGAAGGACGTTTTGAAAATATCGAGTATCTTCTTGCCAAATTCGAGATCGGTATGGACTACAACATCGTTAAAGAGAAAAACACAAAATGGCAGCTTAAAAATCTTAGTTCCGAACAGGTAGACAATTACTTTACCGTTTCATATCCCACAAAAGCTGAGGATTATTCCGAGGACCTCACTACCGAGATCAACACGCTTATTGCTGACGGAACTTACGAATCGGGCGTTTCAAACACACGCAGCTTCTATGAATTGACTTCCTCGGGTGAAATGATAGAAAAGGCTTCAATTATCGAAAATCTGCCTACTGCCATGGACAGCGATGAATATACCACAGTAAGCGAACCTATGGGAGGAGACGCTATTACGTCCGCTGACGCAAGGAAAAAATCCAATCAGCCTCTTGTAATGGGTTACTACTCTTATAATAAGCAGACAGGCGCAAAGCTTATCGTTGTAGGCTGTGATGAACCTATTGACGATACGCTTCATGTACCTACCTTCGGAACACGCCGTCTTGTAATGTTCTCAAATACATGGCTTCACTCCAGCGATATTGACCTCGGTATCGAGAATAAATTCAATTCCTATGACACAATGACCTTTGCCGACGGCAATGAAGCTTCAAGAACCATAAAACTGTTTTTTGTTATCCCCGTCATTTTCGCTCTCTTTGGTCTGGGCGTATGGCTGAAAAGGAGACATGCTTAATGAAAAAAGCGATCATTGCAGTTGTTGCACTTTTGGCTGCCGCAGGAATTTCCATAGGAGCATTTCTTGCGGTCAAATCTAAAAGCGAAACGGAAACTAAAAATAATGAAACTTCTCTTGCGGACAACGTTCTGTTCGATATTGATTCCGCAAGTATCAATAAGGTGGAAATAACCAATTCCGACGGCAGCTACACAATAGAGTTAGAGGACGAAAAATGGGTGCTTACCGAAAATACGGGAACTTTCTTTGATGTCAATCAAGTTACTGTACAAGGCTTGTGTACGTTTATTTCTTCACTTACTGCCGATACAAATTACGGTGAACTGACAGAGGAAAATAAAACTACATACGGTCTCGATGATCCGTACACAGTAACCGTTTCGGACGGCAAGGATTCTCATACGCTGTATATAGGCAGTAAAAGTCCCACAGGCGAATATTACTACGGCTATACGGCAGAAAAAGAAAAGGTTTATGCAATTCGCTCTGTGGACGCAAACTCCATACTCACGACGCGTTTAAGTCTCAAGGACAATAATTTTATCCCATACAAAGATACGGAAATTATCGGACTTGAACTCATTCGGGACGGCATGCAGGTCTATGAACTTAACTATGATACTGAAAATCATATCTGGAAGCTTCCCGATAAGTACGAAATGCTGACAGTCGATCAGACTAAAGTCTCAAACGTTGTAACACTGATAACACGTCTTTCGGCAGAAGAAATGCTCCCCGAGAATGACGATGACATAACAACATACGGCTTCGATAAACCAACTGCGGAATTTGTTGTCAAAAGCTCCGACGGAACGTCCAAGACGCTGCTTTTCAGCCGCTACGGTCAGAATGCCGATACTTATACTCACGTTTATAATCAGGAAGCCAAACAGGCAGAGGTTTATTTTGCCTCCGACCTCGACTTCATTGACAAGCGTCCGATAGATTTCGTCATGAAAACAGTTGAATGCGCTGATATGTATACCGTTTCGGAATTTGAGATAATCAGCGAAGCGGTCAATGAAAAGTTCACCGTAAACGCAAACGAGGGCTGGGCAGAATGCCGCGGAACACGCATAGACCTTACAAACGCAGAACTTAACGGATATTTTGAAAACTTCTTCGACTTATTTGCGTATATCAGCATTGTTGATATTGGCGTGGATATGCAGCCCGAACTGAAAGACCCAATGTTTACCGCAAAATATGTCAACAGCGACGGCAGCAGCTCTCAGGTCGATTTCGTTTCGGCAGGCAGCGGAGGTCTTTGTTTCGTCTTTGTTGACGGCGAATACACCGGCACTCTTACAAGCAATCAGTTTATCTACGGAAACGACTCCGTTTCGGCAGCTTTTGAACTGCTTTGCAGACAGGCAAATATAAAATAACAGCTTTGAAAAAGGAGAAAAAATTATGAAACTTATCGCATACTGCGGACTTAACTGCAAAAAATGCGACGCAAGAACCGCAACGATAAACAACGACGACAAACTGAGGGAAAAGGTCGCAAAGCTTTGGAGCGAATTAAACGGAGTTGAAATTACAACGGAGATGATAAATTGCATGGGCTGCAATTCCGAAGGAATCAAAACGCCGTATTGTAACAGTTTATGTCCGATACGTCAATGCGCGCTGAATAAAGGCGTTAAAAACTGCGGCAAATGCGCCGACATGGAAGGCTGTTCAGTTGTCGCAACAGTAATTTCCAATAATGCCGAAGCTTTAGAAAATCTGAAAATGGAGAAATAAATTATGAGACTTGACGGTTTTGGAATTTTCGTAAACGATATGCCGTCCATGATACGTTTCTATCGTGACGTTCTGGGCTTTGAAATTAAGGAAAACGAGGATACGTCAAATGTATATCTCGTAAAGGACGGAACACTTTTCTTGATGTACGGAAGAAATGACTTTGAAAAAATGACAAACAGAAAATATGAATACATCAAGGGACTTAACGGTCATTCGGAAATTGCGCTGTATGTAGACACCTTTGAGGAAGTGGATACAGAATTTGCCAATGCAGTCAGCAAAGGCGCAGTTCCCGTTTTAGCTCCCGAAAACGAACCGTGGGGACAAAGAACATGCTATATTGCCGACCCCGAAGGAAATCTGATAGAGATCGGCTCTTTCAACAGACCATTTGAACATTGATCAAATCAAAAGCATTAATATACGGCGTTCGTAATTTTTATCGAACGCCGTATTACTTTGTTACAGTCTGCAAGAAAAAATGAAATTTTTGTGAAATCTCTCCAAAAGCATTGACATATTTTCGTCAAAGTGCTATAATCTTCTTTAGACATTTAATGCAAAATAAAAAAATTAAATGAGAAAGGGAATTATTATGCTTCAATTGAAGAATGTCGTAAAAACTTACGGCAGCGGAGATAATGTTGTAACTGCTCTGAACGGCGTCAGCATTACTTTCCGTGAAAATGAGTTCGTGGCTGTACTCGGTCATTCGGGCTGCGGCAAGACCACAATGCTCAACATCATCGGGGGGCTTGACCACTACACATCAGGCGACCTTGTCATCAACGGGGTATCGACAAAACAGTATCAGGACAGAGACTGGGACGCTTACAGAAATCATTCTATCGGTTTTGTATTCCAAAGCTACAACCTTATTCCGCATCAGACGGTTCTCGCCAACGTTGAACTTGCTCTGACAATTTCGGGAGTCTCAAAATCCGAAAGAAAAAAACGCGCAAAGGAAGCTCTTGAAAAGGTCGGTCTTGGAAATCAGCTCAACAAAAAACCTAATCAGATGTCAGGCGGTCAGATGCAGCGTGTTGCAATTGCTCGTGCGCTGATAAATAACCCCGATATTCTGCTTGCCGACGAGCCTACAGGTGCGCTGGACAGCGAGACCTCCATACAGGTAATGGAGCTTCTGAAAGAGATAGCCAAGGATAAGCTCGTTATCATGGTAACTCACAACCCCGAGCTTGCGGAAAACTATGCAAACCGTATCGTAAAGGTCAAGGACGGTAAGATAATAGGCGACAGCAATCCTTTTGAAGCGGCTGAAATAAAGGAAAAACCTGCCAAGAAAAAGCGTGTTTCCATGTCGTTCGGAACTGCCGTTTCTCTTTCGCTCAATAACCTTATGACTAAAAAAGGACGTACTTTTTTAACGGCTTTTGCAGGTTCTATAGGTATCATAGGCATCGCTACGATACTTTCACTTTCAACGGGTATAAATACATATATTAACGATATTCAGGAGGAAACACTATCCTCGTATCCGTTGCAGATAAACAGGGAAAATGCCGATACTTCAAGTATGATAGCATCTATGATGGAAAATCAGAAAGAGTATGAGAAAAAGGTTTTTGAGGACGATAAGCTGTATTCCAACACAACGGTCTACGATATGTTTAACTCGATGAATTCCTCGGCAAAACAAATAAATAACATGAAGGACTTCAAGACCTTTCTTGACACAAATGAGGGAATCGCCGAGCATTCCACAGCTATTGCCTACTCATATGATATTCCGATGAATATTTATACCGAAACTCCCGACGGCGATATACTCAAGGTTGATTTCATGAAGCTGTATGCCGACGCTTTCGATATGGGCAACAGCGCAATGGTCAACAATATGCTCGGAAGCTCAATGGCAGGCGCAGAAATGTCAATGATGGGCTTCAACGTTATGGAAGAACTGCTCCCGAACGAGGACGGTACGGGCGTAAACGATATTGTCAAGGAGCAGTACGAGGTCGTTAAAGGAAAATGGCCCGAAGCATATGACGAAGCTGTTGTGGTACTTACCAAAAACAACGAAGTTCCTGATTTCATTCTCTATGCTATGGGACTTAAAGACCCTGATGAATTCAAATCCCATATAAAAGCGGTCATGAACGAAGAAACAATTGACGATTACGGTCAGGTTGAATGGGATCTCGATGAGCTTATGAACAAAAAGTTCAAAATGATACTTCCTTTCGAGACTTACCAGTATGACGCAGAAACTAAAACCGCATCCGACCTTACCGCCAATGAAACAGGTCTGGATTTCCTTTTCACATCTAACGATGTCGGCACTGATGTCAAGATAGTCGGTTTTATACGTCCCGGCGAAGATGTCAAGAACGCTATGATAAGCAGTTATCTTGGATATACAGCCGAGCTTACCCAATATGCTATCGACAAAACGAACGAATCTGAGCTTGTAAAGGCTCAGGAGGCTGACACGGAAAACGACCTCCTTACAGGTACAAAGTTCATGACGGACGAATACGTTGAACCTACGCCCGAGGAAAAAGCCGAAACTGCCAAAGAGTACATCAAGTCGGCTAATGAGGACGCAAAAGCTGATATATACCGTTTTGTAATGTCTCAGCCCGATCCGGCTCAGATCGAAGCGCAGATCGCGGAAATGATGAAAGAATTTGACAGAAAAACGTTTATAGAGCAGATAAAAGCAAATTATGCCGAGGAAGTCGGCGTAAGCGCGGAACAGATCGAATCATATATTGCTTCAATGTCGGACGACGATCTGAAATTATTTGCAGAAGAAGCAATGAAGGCTCAGATGACAGAGCAGTATGCAGCGCAGGCGCAGGCTCAGCTCGCCTCCAAAACTAACAAGGAGCTTGCAAAGGCTTTGGATAAGGCAAAAATCACCACCGATACCTACGCTCTCGTATGCGATGAATTTACACCAGAGGAAATTTCGGAATATTCCTATGACGATAATATGAAGAAACTCGGAAAAGCTGATTTAAGCGACCCGTCCTCTATCAGGATCTTCGCTAAATCCTTCGAGGATAAGGACGAAGTTTCGGACATAATCAAGGATTACAACAAGGGCAAAGAAGAAAAGGACGTTATCCATTACACCGATATGGTTGCGCTCCTTATGTCCTCCATAACAAGCATTATAAGCGGAATTTCGTACCTGCTTATCGCATTTGTCGGAATTTCTCTCGTGGTATCGTCTATCATGATAGGCATTATCACTTATATCTCCGTACTGGAGCGTACAAGAGAGATCGGAATACTTCGTGCCATTGGAGCTTCAAAACACGACGTTTCAACCGTATTCAACGCCGAAACGCTTCTTGTGGGACTTTGCGCCGGACTTATCGGAATCGGCTGCACAATACTTATAAATATTCCCATAAATCTGATAATTCACAGTCTTACAAGTCTCGATACGCTTTATTCGAGCCTGCCGCCTGTCGGAGGTATCATACTCGTTGCGATAAGCATGTTCCTGACATTTATTGCAGGACTTATCCCCTCGGGGCTTGCCGCACGTAAAGACCCTGTCGAGGCTCTCAGAACTGAATAATTACATTAGACCTCCTCGGAAACTGAAAAGCACTGTCTGACTTGTCTTTTTTGCGCTGTGCTTTGCCAGCTTTCCTTGCAATACATACAGTATTCCTGCGGAAACCTGACTTTGCACAGCACAAAAAATCCTGCGACATACAGCACTCCCCAGTTCCCGAGGAGGTCTATAAAAAAATGACATCTGTTAAAAGATGTCATTTTTTTGATTATTTTTTCTTCTTTCTTTTATCGACCTTTGGAACAGCGTACATAGGCTTTACGGGTTTTGCGCGGCTCTTGAAAAGCACATACGAATATATGCAGACTATAATG
>Ga0129308_1001520_pt1 | contig 23838 bp, 19 predicted proteins | sample L827metagenome_FD_94440 | JGI IMG/M metagenome (GOLD analysis project Ga0129308, IMG submission 94440) | Ring-tailed lemur group fecal microbial communities from Wisconsin, USA - L827 metagenome | ecosystem: Host-associated > Mammals > Digestive system > Large intestine > Fecal | place: USA... | reverse complement strand
GCCGGCCAAGAGACCGCCCTTCATGTCACTGGTCAGGGAGTCGCCCACGATGAGGACTTCCGATTTGTCCACCGGCCCGATGTGGGCGAAGACGTGGTCGAAGAAGGCGGGGCTAGGTTTTTCGGCCCCCACCAGCTCCGAGATGAACACCCCGTCGAAGAGCTCCCCCAGGCCGGATTTGGTCAGCTTGCGGTCCTGGGCCACCCTTGTGCCGTTGGTGACGGCGTACTGCCGCACCTTGCCTCGTAGTCGGGCGATCAGCTGGTCGGAGTGGTCCATGAAGCAGATGGTGTCCCCCAGGACCAGCTGATAGGCATCGTTGAAGGGGGCGGCCAGGGCGGCGTCGATCCCCTCCTGGGCGAAAAATTCCTCAAATCGGCCCACCAGCACCTGCTGCTTGGTGACTTCCCCGCGCTCCAGCCGCTGCCAGTAGCTGTGATTCAGGGCGGAGTACCGGGCGATCAGTTCGTCGGAGCACTCCCCCAGGCCGAATTTTTCAAAGCAGTCCCGGATGGCCGCCTTTTCCGCCGCCAGAAAGTCCAACAGCGTGCCGTCGATGTCCCACAAAATGGTATGGATCATGGTGTTTTCTCCTGAAATTCGTTAGAAATAGAAAAGTTCCTCAAACTTCTTGTCCAGGGCGATGCACAGGATCAAGGCGAGCTTGGCGGTGGGGTTGAACAGGCCTGTCTCGATGGAGCTGATGGTCTGCCGCGACACGCCTACCAGCTTGGCCAGCTCCCCCTGGGACAGATTTTTCTCCGCCCGGGCCACTTTTAATCGGTTTTTTAAGACCAGCTGGTCATCCATGTGCCTATCACCCCTGTGCAAAGAATACTACCAGATCATTGACCAAAAAGCAAAGGGTCAGGAGAAAAATACCCCAGTTGGCCCAGCGGCCTTTTTCCTTGTCTTTGACGGCGCGGTAGAGCCGTGAAACCGCCAGATAGCCCCAAAGCAGAATGAACAGCTCTCCAGTGAAGAGACCACAACAGGCTCGGTTGTAGAGAAAGGTCACGATCCCCAGGATAAGAATGGCGTACAGCCCCCAGGAGCGCGCTTTTAAGTTTACCATAATATCCCGCTCGTCGTCCACTTTATTGTAGTATTCCCGGCGGCTCTTTTCCAGAATTTCGTTTTTGTCCATGGTATCCTCCTTTGATTCGGGGAAAATGGATGTTGGGCGCGAGGCCCGGTCGTGACCTCCCCCACTGTGGTCAGCATAGCACTGTTTACTCCTAGTGTCAAGTATACTTGTCAGAAAAATATGAAAACTTGGCACAACAAGGATGCGGTAATTTTTGGCGGCCTGTGCGGTATTTCCGGGGAAAAGGGTTGCAATTTTCCCCGAAACACAGTAAAATCGAAAATTATAAAACAAAATCACCACATGGAGGTCACTATGAACGAATTTAAGGGAAGTCAGAACTACGTCGCCTCGGAGGAGCTGATGCGGGCGGTGAACATCGCCATGGTGCTCCAGAAGCCCCTGCTCATCAAGGGCGAGCCGGGCACCGGCAAGACCATGCTGGCCGAGGCCATCGCCGCGGCCCTGGATAAGAAATTAATCATTTGGAACATCAAGTCCACCACCAAGGCCCAGGACGGCCTGTATGTCTATGACGTGGTCCAGCGGCTGTACGACAGCCAGTTCGGCGGCCAGGGCGTGGACGACATCGAGAAATATGTGAAGCTGGGCAAGCTGGGCGAGGCATTCACCGACGACGAGCAGGTCATTCTCCTCATTGACGAGATCGACAAGGCGGACCTGGAGTTCCCCAACGACCTGCTGTGGGAGCTGGACCGGATGGAGTTCCACATCCCCGAGACGGGCCGCACCGTCAAGGCCAAGCACCGCCCTGTGGTCATCATCACCTCCAACGCCGAGAAGGAACTGCCCGACGCCTTCCTGCGCCGGTGCGTCTTCCACTATATCGAGTTCCCCGACCAGGAGCTGATGGCCGAGATCGTCCGGGTTCACTTCCCCGACCTGGACGACGCCCTGCTGACCCAGGTGCTGGAGGCTTTCTACAAGATCCGCCAGCTGCCCCAGATCAAGAAGAAGCCCTCCACCAGCGAGATCATCGACTGGATTCAGGCCCTGGTCCACGGCGGCGTGGCTCCCGACCGGATCGTCAAGGAGGTCCCCTACCTGGGCGTCCTGCTGAAGAAGAACGAGGACATTGATATGTTGCGGCGGCAGTGGCGGTGATAAGATGTTCCCCTTCAGTCATTTGCGCCGCAAATGACAGCTCCCCCAGAGGGGGAGCCAATAAGAGCCTCCCCCTCTGGGGGAGGTGGCCCCGAAGGGGCCGGAAGGGGCGGCCAAAAAAATAGAATCAGAGAGGAACACTATGTTTTCCGATTTTCTTTACCTTTTACGGAAAAACGGCCTGAAAATCTCCCTGACCGAGTGGATGGCCCTGATGGAGGGGCTCCAAAAGGGCCTCCACGGCTCCAGCTTCACCGGGTTTTACCACCTGTGCCGCTGTCTGCTGGTCAAAAGTGAGGCCGACTTCGACCGCTTTGACCGGGCGTTTTTGGAGTACTTCAAGGACGTCCCCTTCCAGCAGGAGGTGTCCCAGGAGCTGCTGGACTGGCTGGACCGGCCCGACGTTTTGGGCGATTACGCCGCCTGGGACGAGGCCCAGGCATTAAAAAACCTGGGCTACTCCGAGGAGGAGATCGAGCGGATGCTCCGGGAGCGAATGGAGGAGCAGAACGAGGAGCACAACGGCGGCAGCTACTGGGTGGGTACCCACGGCATGTCCACCTTCGGCAATTCGGGCAACTCTCCCAACGGCATCCGGGTGGGCGGCCAGAGTATGCACCGCCGGGCCTTCCGGGTAGCGGGCGAGCGCCGGTTCCGGGATTTTAGAGGGGACAACACCCTGGACACCCGGCAGTTCCAGGTCGCCCTGCGGCACCTGCGCCAGTTCTCCGGTCTGGTGGACCTCCCCCCTACTGAGTTCGACGTGGACCGGACCATCCAGGATACGGCGGACAACGGCGGCGTGCTGAAGGTGCGCTATAAGCGGCCAAGAGAGAACACTGTCAAGGTACTCCTCCTCATGGACTCCGGCGGGTCCATGGACTACTACACCCAGCTGTGCTCCGCCCTGTTCCAGGCGGTGAGCAAGTCGGGCCACTTCAAGGATTTGAAGGTCTACTACTTCCACAACTGTGTCTATGGGCGGCTGTACAACAGCCCTCTGCTGATGTCCAAAAACTCCGTCCCCACCGACTGGGTGCTGTCCAACCTGCCTGGGGACTGGAAGGTCATCTTCGTGGGCGACGCCCAGATGGCCCCCTACGAGCTGATGGGGGGCTACTGGGGCCGGGAGGACGGCCCCAAATGCGGCATGGACTGGCTGCGGCGGTTCAAAAATAAGTACAAAAACCTGGTCTGGCTCAATCCCAGTGAGCGGCCCGATTGGGGCGGCTACTGGAACGAGACCTACGATCTCATCGCCCGGGAGTTCCCCATGTTCCCTCTCACCGTGGACGGTCTGGAGGAGAGCATGAAAAAGCTGCTGACGCGATAAAAGAATGCAAAAAAACACCGGCATGACTGCGGTCATGCCGGTGTTTTCCTTATCCCTGAGGTTCGACCTCATTCTCTCTGAAATACTGGGCCCCCAGGAACGCCTGCAAAGACGGTCCGTCCTCCTGGGATAGGGCGTCGGTGAGCTGTCCGTCGGACAGGTACAGCTTCCGTTCGTGGACCAGAGGGGTAACGGCCCGGACCTGGCGGGACAGCTGCATAAAGCCCGGTCCCTCCCAGCCGCACTGGTCGAAGACCTCGGTCATCAGGAAGCAGGGAGAGAAGGTCCCGCCCTCCCCCACAAAATCATTGCCCAGAACGGCCTTGGCGGCGGAGTTGGCCCAGATCAGGTAGGGGGTGGAGTAGTACGCGGCAAAGCCCTCCAGGGTGGACAGGTCAAAGTCAGCTCCCAGCTCGGTATAGGCGGAGTTGCCGTTGCCGCCCCAGGGCTTGTGGTCCCCAAAGAGAACCAGCACTACCGGCTCGTCCAGCGCCTCCAATCCGTCGGCCAGGCCGGTCATGGCGTCGATGGTGTCGGCCACGCCGTTCAGGTAGTTGTTCCAGATGTTGCAGGACTCCGCGCTCAGACCGGAGTTCATGGGGGTCAGATGCTCCACAGCGGAGGTGTACGCCGTCTCGTAGGGCCCGTGGTTTTGGTAGGACACGGAGAAGGAGAAGACCGGGCCCGCTGGAACGCGCTCCTCCAGCTGGGAGAGCAGCTCCTGGGTCAGGATATGGTCGGAGTTCCAGATGGCGGAGGTGGGATCTACCAGCTCGCCGTAGTGGTTCTCGGTGAACCAGTAGTCCTCAAAACCCAGGTACCGGTTCACGTTCTGCCGGTTGTAGAACCAGCCGTGGCCCGGGTGGCTGCCCAGGGTCTGGTAGCCCTGGTCCCGCAGGTACCAGACGTAGGAGTCGGTGTCCTTCCGGAAATCCTCGTGGGTGGTGTAGCCGGTGAGGAAGCCCCACTCGCTGTCCACGGTTCCCCCGGCGAAGATATTGGTCAGCAGATCACCGGAGACGGACTGAGCCTCCAGGTCGTGCCAGGGGGCGTAGACCTTGGCCACCGCTGGATTTTCCGCCAGGGCATCGAAGTCGGTGAGGTCGCAGAAGGCCTCCAGCATGATGCCCAGCACAGACACTTTCTGCTCCTCGGGGATATCCGCGTCCTGGTACTGGGCCAGCAGAGCGGCGGCCTCCTCCTTGTGGTAGCCCTTGGGCGGGGTGGGGAACATGTCCTGGAAGGAGTACAGAAAGGGGTAGACGCAGCCCTTGGACACAAAGACCTCCACGTCAGACCACTGGTTGATGAAGCGGTTGTTTTCGGTCTTCTGATACACCTGGGGGTTGAGAAACAGGCTCACGAAGGCCACTGCCCCCAGGGACAGGCAGGACAGAGCGCCGAAGGCCCGGTTCATTCGGTCCATGGGGCCCTTGGGCATGAGGAGAACGGCGAAAACCAGCCCCAGAACCAAGCACAGCAGGGCGAACCAGACGAGCCAGGTCAGGTCCAGGGTGTACCCGCCCACAATGCCCTTGGCCTCCGCCGCAAGCCGCAAGTCGGTGGCCAGCAGGGGGTCGGACCGCAGCCGAATCTTGAAGTAGTTGGCCAGGGAGGCCCCCATCACCGGCAGGAAACTCCCCAGAAATCCCGCCCAGGCCCGGCGAGTCAGGAAGTAAAAGAGCCAGATCAGCAGCACCGGGGGGATGAGGTTCAGAATCAAAATCAGCGGGTTTTGAAAGTAGGAGGTAAAAATGGCCTGGCTGGGCAGTTTGACGTAGGCCGTGGCCCCGAACATCAGGGACAGCACCCCCACGCAGCAGCCCAGCCCCGTCAACGCCAGGGCCATCCAGACCCGGTGGGCGGTCCCGTACCGCTCCTCCGTCCCGGCGGGCAGGCGCATGATTTGCAGTAATTTCTTCATGAAGCGACCTCTTTTGTGTCAGAATAAAGCTTAAAAAAATATTATATCATTTTTGCTATAAAAAATAAAGTGCTTGGAAAAGGAGAGACCGACAGTTTGCTTCCACAGAATTTCCCGGTTATGTGGAAAAATAAGAACTCCGGGGAGCGCCATGCGCTCCCCGGAGCAATAAAGTTCTTTTGATTCTTTTCTTTCAAGAAAAGAATCCACAACCAGTCTGGAAAACTTGAATTAATAAGCCATCTTCTCGGCCAACCAATCCTTCAGCTCGCGGATGGGCATCCGGACCTGCGCTCCCACAAAAAGCAGGCTTTTTGTGGGGCCCCAAGGCAGATTTAAAATCCTCGGGCGAAGTGAATTCGCCCTTCGGAAATCCTCCCTGCGGTCGGATTTTGAGTGCCGCTTACGCGGCTTCATGGAGCAGGAGGAAAGTTTTTCTTAGTACGCCATCTTCTCAGCCAGCCAATCCTTCAGCTCGCTGATGGGCATCCGAACCTGCTCCATGGTGTCGCGGTCGCGGACGGTGACGCAGTTGTCGGCGGGAGCCTTGTCGTCGCCCACGGTCTCGAAGTCCACGGTGATGCAGTAGGGGGTGCCGATCTCGTCCTGGCGGCGGTAGCGCTTGCCGATGGAGCCGGCGTCGTCGTAGTCCACCATGAAGTATTTGGACAGCTCGGTCTGGATCTCCCGGGCCTTGTCGCCCAGCTTCTTGGACAGGGGCAGCACGGCGCACTTGAAGGGGGCCAGAGCGGGATGGAAGTGCATGACCACGCGGACGTCGTTCTTCTCGGGGTCCACGACCTCCTCGTCATAGGCCTCGCACAGGAAGGCCAGGGTCACGCGGTCGGCGCCCAGGGAGGGCTCGACGACGTAGGGGACGTAGTGCTCGTTGGTCTCCTGGTCAAAGTAGGTCATGTCCTTGCCGGAGGTCTTCTGGTGCTGGTTCAGGTCGTAGTCGGTGCGGTCGGCCACGCCCCACAGCTCGCCCCAGCCGAAGGGGAACATGAACTCGAAGTCGGTGGTGCCCTTGGAGTAGAAGCACAGCTCCTCGGGGCTGTGGTCGCGGAGACGCAGGTTCTCCTCCTTCATGCCCAGGTTCAGCAGCCAGTCGCGGCAGAAGGAGCGCCAGTACTGGAACCACTCCATGTCGGTGCCGGGCTTGCAGAAGAACTCCAGCTCCATCTGCTCGAACTCGCGGGTGCGGAAGGTGAAGTTGCCCGGGGTGATCTCGTTGCGGAAGGACTTGCCGATCTGGCACACGCCGAAGGGCAGCTTCTTGCGGGTGGTGCGCTGGATGTTCTGGAAGTTGACGAAGATGCCCTGGGCGGTCTCGGGGCGCAGATAGACGGTGTTCTTGGCGTCCTCGGTGACGCCCTGGAAGGTCTTGAACATCAGGTTGAACTGGCGGATGTCGGTCCAGTTGCGCTTACCGCAGGAGGGGCAGGCGATCTCGTGCTCGTCGATGAAGGCCTTCATCTCCTCCTGGGAGAAGGCGTCGATGGGTTTCTCCAGCTCAAAGCCGTTCTCGCCGCACCAGTCCTCGATGACCTTGTCGGCGCGGAAGCGCTCCTTGCACTCCTTGCAGTCCATCAGAGGATCGGAGAAGCCGCCCAGATGGCCGGAGGCCACCCAGGTCTGGGGGTTCATCAGGATGGCGGCGTCCAGGCCCACGTTGTAGGGGTTCTCCTGGACGAACTTCTTCCACCAGGCCTTCTTGACGTTGTTCTTCAGCTCCACACCCAGAGGGCCGTAGTCCCAGGTGTTGGCCAGGCCGCCGTAGATCTCGCTGCCGGCGTAGACGAAGCCGCGGCCCTTGCACAGGGCGACGACCTTTTCCATGGTCTTTTCGGTGTTTTTCATGGTAAGATAGCTCCTTTTCTGTCATGTTTTGACTCAGGGCGATAGCTTTAATTCGTTTTTCCATAAAAAAACGCCCTGAGCCTGTTGTTAGGCTCAGGGCGAACAAAATCTTGTCCGTGGTTCCACCTGAATTCGTACCTGGCTGGCACGCACTCTGACCCGGTAACGGCGGGGACCGGCGGGCCATTTCCTACCCGCGGCTCCAGGGGGCCTTCTTCCGCGCCTTCGGAGGACTTACACCAGACGTCCTCTCTCTGCAAAACCCGGCGGGGGGTACTGTTCCCTGTCATCGCTGTAACCTGCATTCTATTACAGAAAATTGGTCCTGTCAAGGGAGTTTGGGGATTTTCAGCCCTTCTTTTCCAGGGTCAGGGCCTCCAGGTGGGCTTTCAGCACCAGGTTGATATAGCTGGACAGGGAGCGGTCCTCCTGCTCGGCCAAAAGTTTAATTTGATTTAATATAGGATCATCTAAGGTAATGCTGACGGATGTTTTTAAAGATTTCATAGTATCACCTCACCAGTAGATGATACTATTATTTCTTGTATTGCATTGACAAATCGTGGATAATCGTGTAACTTAGTGGTAAATAGTATTGGGGGCGAAATGATGTACAGTAACGACTTTGAGCACGCCTTTTCCGACTTTATCGACCGCCGGGAGTATGACGAGGCGGAAAACGCCCTCTTCGCCATCGTCCGCATCGCCTTTGAGGCCGGGTGGAGAGCCGCCGGCGGTGCCCCTCCCCAGCCACACCGGATTTTCGAGCTGCTTTCTCCACAATCTGCCCCCTCTGGTGTGGAAAAATCCGGGAAACCTCCGCTCCCTCTCTCAAACGACCAAGAAAAAACCCCCTGAGTTTGGCAACTCAGGGGGTTTTGTGATTACCGCAGATAGTTCAGGGGATTGACGGCGGAGCCGTGAACCCGTACCTCGAAGTGGCAGTGGGTGCCGGTGGACCGGCCGGTGCTGCCCGCCTTGGCGATGGTCTGGCCCTGGTACACCTTCTGGCCGGCGGAGACGGTCAGAGAGGAGTTGTGGCCGTAGTAGGTCTGGGTGCCGTTGTCGTGGGTGATGATGACCAGCTTGCCGTAGCTGCCTTTCCAGCCGGCAAAGGTGACGGTGCCGCCGTCGGCGGCTTTGATGGCGGCGCCGTAGCTGGCGCTGATGTCGATGCCGGAGTGGTAGCTGTAACTGCCGAAAATCTTTCGGCCGCCGAAGTAGGAGTTGATGCGCCCCCGGATGGGCCACTGATACGTACCCTTGGAGGCAGTCTTGGGTTTCTCTTTGGTGCCCACGGCCTTGACGGTGGTGGTGGGCTCCCGCAGGGTGGTGTTGGACAAGATCTCCCGTTCCTGCTCGACGCCGTTGACGTAGGTGATGTTGGCCTCGACCTGGGCCTCGCCCTCCACGCCCTGAGTGATGATCTTGGAGGTGCCCTTGTACATGGAGCTGTCTTCCTTGGTCTCCACAGGGCAGGCGATGGATTCGGTGTACACCACGTGGTCGGTGGTCTTGACGGACAGGGTGGGCGTCAGCTCCTTCACGTTGAGCACGTCCCCAATCATCAGCCGGTTGATGTCGAAGTCGGGATTCAGGGCCTTCAGCTCGCTGACCGACATGTCGTTGGCGTAGGCGATGGCGTTGAAGGTGTCGCCCTTCTGCACCGTGTAGGTGGTCTCGCCGGTGGAGTTGGCCTCCAGGGCTTGCTCCATCTCCTCGGTGGTCAGCACATTGTCAGCGGTATAGACGTAGTCGATGTTCAGGCTTTCCACAAATTCAGAGGAAGTGGTGTTTTCGTTGACGTACTGGTTTTTCATCTCGTCCAGCATGTCCCGGAGAGCGTCCTCATCCTTGACTACGCCCACGGGCTTGCCGTCCACCACCACCTCGCACTTGCGCAGGTGGTCGCTGACGGTGTTGAGCTGCTCGTAAAAATAGTCCTCGATCTCCTCCTCGGCGGTGAGATCGCTCTTTAGGGTCAGGGCGAACTGGTAGTTTACGTCCCCCTTCACCTGGTAGTCGTAGCCAAGCAGAGAGGTGCCCTCCTGCTCCACGGTCTGGATGGCGTCGGCCACCACCGCCTGGTCGGCCACCACGCCCACCTTTTCGCCGTCCACGGTGACGGCATAACTGGTGGTGTACAGGGTGGTCAGGGTCAGGGCCACGCCCAGAGCGGCGGAGATGGTCAGAAAGGAGGCGGGGCCCACCGCCCGCTGGACGGACAGGGCGCCGTGGGTGATGTGGGCGGCCCGGCGGGCGTTGATGCGGGCCCACTCCTTGAACAGCTTCCACTGGTGGACGGCCTCCGTCCGGAGCTCCGCCCAGAGCTCCCGGCGGTCGGGGCCGCTGCTCTGTTCCCGGCGGCCGGACCCGGCCTTAGGTTTGCGTTCCAATAATTGCTTCATGATACCCTCACAGTTTTATGGTCAATGGAAAAATGACAATTCCAACAAAAGAGTTACAAAACGGTAACAAAGCTAACTATACACACTTTTTGGCATTACGTCAACCCTTTTCTTGCCCACAGTTTGAAAAATTCATCATTTTTTTAAAAAAGAAAGGGGAGGTTCCAGTGGAAACAGGAACGATTCCACCCGAAGAGGAAAAAAGAAAACAAAACCGCCCCGGCAGCCTTAAGCTGCCGGAGCGGTGGATTTAAAGGGAAATAAAAGGAAAAATATAGGAAAAAAGTTACACCATCAACACCCGCAGGGTGAAGGTCAGGGTCATAACCAGCACACCCACGCTGGCCCAGGCGTCCAGCGTCAGGGCCCGGCGCTGACGGCGGCTGGAGCGGCGGGGCTCCACCTCCCGGAGGATGGGAGTCCCCTCGCCCTCTTCCAAGCAGGGTTCGCAGTCCATGGTCCGGGGCTGGGGGGCCAGACTGCCCTCCTGCGCCAGGGCCAGCTTCCGGCGATATTCCGCCAGGTCCACAATGTTGTCCGGACGGCTGGTGATATTCGAGGTGGTGGTGTAAATGGTCTGCATGTGGGTCCCTCCGCTTCTATCAGGATGGGTACAGTCTACCGAATCAGAAGTCCGAAAAAACGGACTTTTAAGACCGGTCCGGAAAATCTTAAAGAACAGGTGTTCTAAAATGATGATACAACAAACGTTCGAGAAAGTCAAGACAAAATTAGAACATTTTTTCGATTTTTCGACTATTTTACTCTGCCCATTCAGACGCCGGGGAGCCGGGAATGTTCCATTGGTAAATATGGAAGGACAGGGGCTTTTTAAGCGGCGGGTTTTTGTAAGGAAAATCCGCGTTTTTTCTGGAAAGACGTTGCCTTTTTTCGGATTTAGGGGTATAATACTACGTCAGAATTTAGAACTATGCGTTTTGCGGCGTATCTTGCGCCATTCGGACGGCCCGAATGGTCTTGCCATAAAGTAAGGAGAAAGAAAAGTATGCGAAATGAAAAACTGAGAAATGTTGCCATCATCGCCCACGTTGACCATGGCAAGACGACTCTGGTCGACGAGCTGCTGAAGCAGTCCGGCGTTTACCGCGAGAACCAGACCGTGGTAGACCGCGTCATGGACTCCAACGACCTGGAGCGTGAGCGCGGCATCACCATCACCGCCAAGAACACCGCCGTTCAGTACGGCGACGTGAAAATCAACATCGTGGACACCCCGGGCCACGCCGACTTCGGCGGCGAGGTGGAGCGCATCCTGAAGATGGTCAACGGCGTTATCCTGCTGGTGGACGCTGCCGAGGGCCCCATGCCCCAGACCCGCTTCGTCCTGTCCAAGGCCCTGGAGCTGGGCCACCGGGTCATCGTGGTGGTCAACAAGATCGACCGCCCCGACCAGCGCGTGTACGAGGTCATCGACGAGGTGCTGGAGCTGCTGCTGGACCTGGACGCCACCGACGAGCAGCTGGACTCCCCCATGCTGTTCTGCTCCGGCCGTCAGGGCACCGCTTCCGTCCAGCCCGACGTGGCCGGCAGCGATCTGAAGCCTCTGTTCGACGCCATCATCGACTATATCCCCGCCCCCGAGGTGGATCTGGAGGCCCCCTTCCAGATGCTGGTCTCCTCCATTGACTACAACGAGTTCGTGGGCCGGATCGCCATCGGCCGCATCGAGCGGGGCGTCATCAAGCAGAACCAGGAGATCGCGGTGTGCAACTACCACGACCCCGACGCCGCCCCCAAGAAGGCCAAGGCTACCGCCCTCTACGAGTTCGACGGTCTGGCCAAGGTACCCGTCACCGAGGTGGCCGCCGGCAACATCATCGCCATGAGCGGCATCGGTGAAATCACCATCGGCGATACCATCTGTTCCCCCGAGAAGGTGGAGCCCATCGAGTTCGTCAAGATCTCCGCCCCCACCATCGAGATGACCTTCTCCGTCAACGACTCCCCCTTCGCCGGCCGCGAGGGCAAGTTCGTTACTTCCCGCCAGCTGCGGGAGCGCCTGTACCGCGAGACCATGAAGGACGTGTCCCTCCGGGTCACCGAGGACCCGGACTCCACCGACTCCTTCAACGTGGCCGGCCGCGGCGAGATGTCCCTGTCCATCCTCATCGAGACCATGCGCCGGGAAGGCTATGAGCTCCAGGTCTCTCCCCCCCGCGTACTGTACAAGGAGATCGACGGCAAGAAGTGCGAGCCCATCGAGCGCCTGGTGGTGGATGTGCCCGCCGACTGCGTGGGTTCCGTCATGGAGAAGATCGGCTCCCGCCAGGGTGAGATGCTGGATATGAACCCCGTGGGCAACCGCATGAAGGTGGAGTTCCTGGTCCCCTCCCGGGGCCTGTTCGGCTACCGCAACGAGTTTTTGACCGACACCAAGGGCGAGGGCATCATGGCTTCCGTCTTTGAGTGCTATGCCCCCTTCAAGGGCGAGATCAGCCGCCGTGCCACCGGCTCTCTGGTGGCCTTTGAGACCGGCGACGCCGTCACCTACGGTCTGTTCAACGCCCAGGAGCGCGGCCAGCTGTTCATCGGCGCTGGCACCCCCGTCTACGCCGGCATGATCGTGGGCGAGTGCCCCAAGCAGGAGGATATCTCCGTCAACGTCTGCAAAAAGAAGCAGCTGTCCAACATGCGCGCCTCCGGCTCCGACGAGTCCCTGCGCCTGGTGCCCCCCAAGCAGCTGTCTCTGGAGCAGTGCCTGGAGTTCCTGGCCGACGACGAGCTGCTGGAGTGCACCCCTGAGAACCTGCGTCTCCGCAAGCGCCTGCTGGACCACAGCGCCCGTATGCGCGAGGCCTCCAAGAAGAAGGGCTGATTCCTGTAAAATAGAAAACTCCCCGTATTTTGTGAGATGCAGAATACGGGGAGTTTTTTCTTTTGCACTGAGGGTTGGGAGGAGTTTCGCCCTACGGGGTGAGGGGGAATTCCGCCGCCCCGGCGGCGGGTTCCTTTTGTAACGATACAAAAGGAACCAAAAGATCGCCGGGGGCGGGCTGCGCCGCGAAAACACAAGAAATTTCTGGCGGAGGAAATTTCTTGTGTTTTCCCTTGCCCGCCCCCGGACCCCCTGTTTACGGGGGCGCTTAGAATAGCGCTGGAACTTGCGGTCGGCGCGGGAAACCTCAGGAACGGTGTCAAATCTTAATCGCTCATCCGCTCTCCTCAGTAAAATTAACGTGCCGTTCTACAGGATAAAAACGCGCCTTTGGCTCAGAAAAAACGGGCGGGGCAGTGACCTGGCAGGCGGCTTCTGGGGACCAGCCCGCTCTCCCGTCTCCGGGGGCAAGGGGCCGCGGCCCCAAAACTCTCGTCTCTCGTCCTTCGTCCCCCGTCCCCCGTCCCCGGGGGATACATCCAATAAGGGGGCCCGCAGGCCCCCTTGTGTTTGGTCGTTTTAAGGGGATGGGTTTCTTAAGGGAAGGGGGAAATCGAAATCCCCCTTCCCTTAAGCGGCTCTTTGGTGACTTTCTGGCCGCCCAGAAAGTCACTCGCCCGGGGGCGAAACAGCCTAACCCCCGTCCCCCGCAGGGCTTTTCCAATGTTCCACATAGTCATCCATCCAGCCCTGCACTAAATCTTCTACCGTACACCCTTCCTTCCGGGCAATGACTTCCAGTTTTTTCATCATCTCTCCAGGGATGGCCACTGTCATTGCGATTTTGTTGTCGCGCATTACAATCACCTCGTAAATAGGTTACTACATAGTTACTATTTAGTCAATAAATAGTTCGTAGTTGATTGAATGAAACTTGGCTGTTAGACTAATAGCATAAAATAGTAACTATATAGTGCATAGGGGTGTTTATCGTGGCTGAACCGAAACTGGTCAATCGCACCAAACTGATTTCTTCGCTGGATAACCAGTTGGTGGAACCCTTTAATGAATTATCGAGAAAGACCCGAGTGCCGAAGTCCCGCCTATTGGACGAGGCAATCGAAGACCTGCTGAAAAAGTATGAAAAAAGGATGGCTGAGTAATCAGCCATCCTTTTTGGTTTATTTGGGGGTCCCCCCCTCCGGCCCTGCGGGGCCACCTCCCCCGCAAGGGGGGAGGCTTAGGACTTTGGCTCCCCCTTGCGGGGGAGCTGTCAGCGCAGCTGACTGAGGGGGCTATCCACAACTTCTACAAAATATGTGGAAAACTTATCCGGTGATCGTGGTCCCCTGGACCCGCTGGTTGAGCATCTCCAACAGCAGGGTGTGCTCCACCCGGCCGTCCAGAATGGACACCTGCCCCACCCCCGCCTGGATGGCGTGGATGCAGCCCCGGACCTTAGGCACCATGCCCCCGGCAATGAGCCCCGCGTCAATGAGCTCCTCGGCCCGCTTCACGTCCATGTGAGGCACCGCCGTCTTGGTGTTGTGGCTGTCGATGAGCACCCCGCCGATGTCGGTGAGGAAAATCAGCTTCTCCGCCCCCATGGCCTCGGCCACTGCCCGGGCGGCGTCGTCGGCGTTGCAGTTCAGGCCCTCGCCGTCCTCCCCCAGGGCGATGGGAGAGACCACAGGCAGGAAGCCCGCGTCCAGCAGGGTGTCCAGCACCTTGGTGTCCACCTTGGTAATGGCCCCCACTCGGCCCAGAGCCGGGTCCTTTACCGCCGCGGTGATGAGTTTCCCGTCTTTTCCGGAGATGCCCACAGCGGACACCTCAAGCTTGGCCAGGTCCTGGACAATGGCCTTGTTCACCTGGGCGGACAGGGCCATCTCGGCGGTGTCCAGGGTGGCCTGGTCGGTGACCCGGTAGCCGTTTTCAAAGTGGGTGGGCACCTGCAATTTGTCCAGCAGAGCGGTGATGTGCTTTCCGCCGCCGTGGACCAGCACCACCCGGACCCCAACCATCCGCAGGGCGGCCACGTCCTGGAGGGTGGTGTCGTCCTTGGCCTGGGCCCCGAAGGCGGAGCCGCCGTACTTGACCACCACAGTCTCGCCCTCGGCCCGCTTCAGGATGGGCAGGATGGACAGCAGGTTCCGGACCTTCTCCATGCCGTCCAGACCGTGCTGGACGTCGTACTCCTGGAGGAAAGTGTGGACGTAGTCCACGTCGGAGGGTGTGTCGATATACTGGCTGCCCCGCTTCTGGCGGGTCTCCGCCCCCTTGCCGGTAATCAGCAGGACGGACGGCTCGTGACAGCCCAGAATGGCCTGGCGGATGGCCTCGCCCCGGTTGGGCTCGATGGAGTAGTCGCAGCCCTGGGCGGCCACATAGCCGGCCACCTCCCGGCAGATGACCACGGTGTCCTCCTCGCCGGAGTCCTCCTCGGTGAGGACCACCAGGTCGGAGTACTGGCCCGACACTTCACCCAGGTCCTTCCGGCGGTCCAGGGCCTTGTGGCCCGGGCAGCCGAAGACGGTGACGATCCGCCGTCCGGGGTACTCGGCCTGGACGGAGCGGAACAGGGTCTCGAAGGACATGCGGTTGTGGGCGTAATCCACGATGGCGGTGACGGTCTCGTCGGCGTTGGCGTAGACCTCCATCCGCCCAGGGACCCGGGCCTTCATCAGGCCCACGTAAATATACCGCTCGGGGATGTTCAGCCCCTCGCACACGGCGATGGCGGCCAGGGCGTTCTCCACGTTGAACAGACCCGGCATGGTGAGCCGGAACTCCCGCAGGAAGCGCCGGGTCCGTACCCGGAACAGGATGTCGTTGCCCCGCTTGCGGACCTGGGAGGCGTACACGTCGGCCTCCTCGTCCTTCTGGGAGAAAGTGAAGACGGGCTTGCCGCTCGCTTTGGCGGCGGCCAGAATCTCGTCCGCGTGGTCGCAGTCCAGATTGACGCAGCAGATTTTGGCCTGGGCAAAGATCTTCAGCTTGGAGGAGAAATAGTCCTCAAAATCCGGGTGTTCGATGGGCGAAATGTGGTCGTGGCCGATGTTCAGGAAACAGGCGGCGGCAAAGTCGGTGCATAAGCTCCGGTGGTACTTCAGGGCCTGGCTGGACACCTCCATGGTGAGGTACTCCATGCCGGTCTTCACGCCGTTGGCGAAGTGCCGCTGGAGGTCCAGGGGCTCCGGGGTGGTCAAATGGGACTCGAACTTCTCCACGCCGTCGTAGGTGTCGATGGAGGAGATGACGCCGGATTCAGGCTTACCCTCCCCCTCCATATAGGCGTCCAGGATATATTTCAGGTAGTAGGTGGTGGAGGATTTGCCTTTTGTGCCGGTGATGCCGATGACGTTCAGCTTGCCTGAGGGGTGGTCGTAGAACAGGTCGGCCAGAGGGGCGATGGTCCGCCGCATGTCGGACACCTGGACGCAGGGCAGGTCCACTTCCGGATAGGGGGTCAGGCTGACGTAGGCCATGGCCCCCTTCTCCTTGGCGGAGACAAGAAATTCCGGCTTGAAGTGGGCGCCCTTGCAGATGAACAGGGCGCCGGGGATCACCTCCCGGGAGTCGTAGGACACCAGGGCCACCGGAGCCGTCCGGTCCAGCCCGGCGGGGATGGGAGCGGCCAGCAGACTCTGGCTTTCCAGCAGATCAAGATAGTCGCCCAGAGGGCGGGTGGTCTGTTCCATAAAAGAACCTCATTTCCAGAAAAATAGAAGCTGGGACGGCTCAGCAGCAGTCCCAGTTGTACAGGACCCGGCTGAAACCCAGGCGTTTCAGGTCGTGCCGGATGAAAAACTGGAGCATCCCCCTTTGAGGCAGGGGCTGTTTCACGTGAAACTGGTCAAAATGGATCTGGGCCATCAGGCCGGGTGCTGTTCTGCATTACTCTTGGGGTACCTTGTTGTACTGGTCGAAGCGCTTGATGTTGCCCAGGTGGTTTTTCAGCACCCGCAGGCGGCGCTTGAGGGAGGCGTCCTTGGAATAGACCAGGGAGTGGGTGTCGGCCCCGGCCTTGATGAGGGCGCGCATCTCCTCATGGTACTGCTTGGGGGTGAACTTGAAAGCCACCTTGTGGGGGACCATCCGCCACAGGGATTTATTCTTGGTCATCAGGAAGGGCAACTCCTTCCCCTCCACCCGGTCCTCCACCACCATTTTGGCGATGTTGTGGCCGGCGCCGGTGACGTAGTAGTTGCTGCGGCCCTGGCGGCAGTTGATCTCGAAGGCCTTGTACTTGCCGTCCCGGCGGTCGTATTTGATGTCGAAGTTGGAGAAGCCGGTGTAGTGCAGGTCCTCCAGCAAGGCCTTAATTTTCAGCTCCAGCTCCTCGTCGTGCTCGGTGAGGATGACGGCGTGGTTGCCGATGCCGTGGGGGGAGTGCTCCTCCAGCAGGACGTGGCCCAGGCACATGAACTTGACCTGGCCGTTACGGTCGGAGTAGTTGGTCAGCACCCGCATGTAGCTGTCGTCGCCGGGGATGAACTCCTGCAGGATCATGTGGTCGGGGTAGCCGGCGGCGTAGACATGGTCCAGGCTCTCCAGCAATTCTTCCCAGCTCTGGCAGATATACACCTTGGCCAGAGAGTGGTCTCCGCAGGCCCAGTAGGCCACGCCGTCGGCGGGCTTGGCGATGTAGGGGGGGCCCCAGGGCAGCTGGAAGTCGTGGCCCATGGACTTGTCGTAGATGAAGGTGGCGGGGTGGTCGATGCCGTGCCGGTCGCACAGCTCATAGAACTTCTCCTTGTTGATGAGGGTGTTCATCAGGTCCTCGGAGATGTAGGGGGCCACGGCGTTGGCGGGCATCTGGTCCCGGTATCGGGCGGCCAGCTGGACATAGCTGTCGCCGCAGCCCATGACCACCACGGTCTTGTCGCTGAACTCCCGGCACACGTTCTCCACATTGCGCAGGAAGGTGGGGCCGTCCTCGTTCTGAGGGCAGACCCGGTAGTCGAGGATGGCGCTGCCGTGGCAGGGGAAGGAGGGGTATTTGCCGAAGGCCACCGCCTTGACGCCGTAGGCCTCGTGGAAGGCCCGGGCCACGCTGTATACGTTGATGTCGCCGCCGAAGAGGAGCGGCTGGAAGTTGATGGAGTCAGACATGTTATTGACCTCTTTTATTTAAAATAAGAAGAAAATTATTTATATTCCCGAATGAACCCCTTGGCGAATATTGGGTCGATGTCGAAGGTGGCCAGATCGCCGGCGGAGCATTTCAGGTTGGTGACATTCAAAATGGTCTCAGTGGCGCCGATGGAGCCCAAAATCCGGACCTTCTGCTCTCCGATGCGAACGACCCGCTTCTTCCCCCGCCGCCACCGGCGGACCATGGCCCAGAAGCCCACCTCCCGGTCGTGGGCCACGCCGAAGCCGTTCTGGTAGCCCACAGGCAACACCGCCACCCTTGTAGGCTTTTTCAGGGTGAGGGGCTTGTCCGTGCCGATGGTGTGGCCGCGGGGCAGCCAGCGCACCTCAGTCAGGGGGGCCTGGCCGTAGCCCACTACCTTCAGCCGGTCGTCCCGGGTCCTCCGGCAGCGGCCCAGAATGGCCGAGCCGGCCCGAACCCCATCCAGCCGGGCCTGGTCGTCGTGGAGAAGGGCGAAGGAGCCGGCGGCGTGGACGATCCCCGTCTCAAACCCGGCGGCGTGGATGGTGTCCAGCACCTGGTGGAACTGCTCCAGCTGCGCCTGGGCCTCCGGGTCGTTGGGCCTGACGGCGTGGAGCTGGGTGTAGATGCCCGACAGGGCCACGTTGGGCAGGGAGCGGTAGGCCAATAAAACCTTTTCCGGCTCGCTGACCAAAAAGCCGCCGAAGCCCATACCGGTGTCCACCTGAATGTGGGCCTCGGCCACGGTGGAGCGGTTCTCCGCCGCGGCGTTGAGGGCCAGTCCGGTGTCCACCGAGGACACGGTGCACACCACGTTCAGGTCCATCAGCTTCTCCAGGGTCTCCCGGTCGGTGGTGGCCCGGAGCATGAGGATCTCCTCGTCCACAAAGCCCGCCTTGCGTAAAGCCTCGGCCTCCTCCACCTCACAGACGGCAAAATGGCCCACGCCCTCGTCCCGCAGCAGCTGGGCCAGGGGGACGATGCCCGCGCCGCCCCCGTCTCCGGTCAGCACGCCGTAGAGGACGGCCCCCGCCGCCCGTTCCTTGATGACGGCCAGGTTATTTTTCAAAGCGGACTTCTCAATGACCAGCGTTCGCATCCTTCTGGCTCCCTTCTGTCTGTGTCGGGATGACCGGCCGAAGCCGGTAAATGTATTTTACCAAGTAACACCTTATTTTAACACTTCCGGGGGCAAAGGGCAATGCGGAAGGCGGAATGAATTGACAATTTCACATGGGCGCTTTCCCCTGATTTTGCCTGCGCTCTCCCCTGCCTTCCGCCTTGTGTTCCGCTGGAAAAAATGATATAATATTTCTTCAAAAGGTGGGCCCGTTTCGGGGGCCCCAACACCCCAAACGGAGGAAAAAATTATGGAACGAACCACCACCATTATCCCCCAGGCCGACGTGGACCGTCAGCTGGGCTATTGTCATGAAGTCGCCGCCCTCACCGCCCAGTGGGAGAAGCAGCCCCTGGCCTTTGTGGACACCTACGGCTGCCAGCAGAACGAGGCCGACTCCGAGCGCATCCGGGGCTATCTGGCCGAGATGGGCTTCGGCTTCACCACCGACGAGGAGGAGGCCAGGATCATCGTCATCAACACCTGCGCCATCCGGGAGCACGCCGAGCAGCGGGTGCTGGGCAACGTGGGCGCTCTGGTCCACGTGAAGCGCCGCCACCCCGAGCAGCTCATCTGCCTGTGCGGCTGCATGATGCAGGAGCCCCACGTGGCCGACAAGATCCGCCAGTCCTACCGCCATGTGGACCTGGTCTTCGGCCCCCACGCCCTGTGGAAGTTCCCCGAGATGATCTACACCCTGCTGACCCAGCGGGGCCGCATCTTCCGCAACGAGGATGAGGCGGGCTCCATCTCTGAGGGCATCCCCGTGGTCCGCCAGGACAAGATCAAGGCCTGGGTGTCCATCATGTACGGCTGCAACAACTTCTGCTCCTACTGCATCGTCCCCTACGTCCGGGGCCGGGAGCGCTCCCGCCAGCCGGAAGATATCCTGGCCGAGGTGCGGGCGCTGGTGAGCGAGGGCTACAAGGACATCACCCTTCTGGGCCAGAACGTGAACTCCTACGGCAAGGATTTGGACGAGCCCATGGATTTCGCTGATCTGCTGATGGAGGTCAACGCCATCCCCGGCGAGTTCCTCGTCCGCTTTATGACCTCCCACCCCAAGGACGCCACCCACAAGCTCTTCGAGACCATGGCCAAGTGCGAGAAGGTGGCCCCCGTCCTCCATCTGCCCGTCCAGGCGGGCAACGACCGCATTCTGAAGGTCATGAACCGCCGCCACACCCGGGAGCAGTATCTGGAGAAAATTCGGGACCTGAAGTCCCTCATTCCCGACATCGTCCTGACCTCGGACATCATCGTGGGCTTCCCCGGCGAGACCACCGAGGAGTTCGAGGACACCCTGAAGGTGCTGGAGGAGGTGCGCTACGACGCCCTGTTCACCTTCATCTACTCCCCCCGGAAGGGCACCCCCGCCGCCGAGATGGACGACCCCATGACCCACAAGGAGAAGCTGGTCAACTTCAACCGGCTCACCGCCCTCCAGGATCAGATCTCCGAGGAGAAGCACGCCGCCTACATCGGCAAGACGGTGCGCTGCCTCATCGACGGGGAGTCCGACGACGCCCGGTACGACCTGACCGCCCGCACCCCCGGCAACCGGCTGGTCCGGGTGGTGGGCGACAAGAGCGCCCTGGGCCAGTTCCGGGACGTGAAGATCACCGACTGCAACAAGTGGTCCCTGTTCGGGGAGCTGGTGTAAGTCACAGGCGGCCCAGCTCCAGGCCCATGGACAGGCCGGCCAAAAAGGCGGATTCTTCGCGGAGCGTGGACATGACTTCCATGCCAAACTGCACCCGCCGGGTATAATCCGCTGTGGCGCCGCCCGCCGCCGTGAGCTGCTTCAGGGCGAACGCCACCATGGTCTCGTTCTGGAGGTATTCCGTGCGCTCTTCCTGAAGAAATTTGTCGGTCCGGTGTTCCTGGGCGTAGGTATAAAGTGCGTCTAATAATGTGAGCATGCAATCATCTCCTAAAAATACGCAGAAAAATGCGTCATCGTAGTTATATAATAAACGCATCTTTCTGCGTTGTCAAGTGGGTGAATAATACATGTCAGTTTTTTCTGAACGACTGGTAGCATTACGTAAAAATAAGGGAATTTCCCAGAGTGCCGCGGCTAAAGAAATCAATGTGGCGCTACGGGCATACCAGAATTATGAGTATGGGGATGCCGAGCCAAGATTATCCACACTGGTGCGAATTGCCGATTTTTATGGTGTGACATTAGATTATCTGGCGGGCCGCACCGATTAAGGCTCCCCCTATGGGGGAGCTGTCGGCGCAGCCGACTGAGGGGGCGTCGCCTGCGGGCGGGACGGGGGTTAGGAGGTTTCGCCCCCGGGCGAGTGACTTTCTGGGCGGCCAGAAAGTCACCAAAGAGCCGCTTAAGGGAAGGGGGATTTCGATTCCCCTCTCCCCCTGAGAACCCCCTCTCCCTGAAACGACCAATCAGGGGGGCCTGCGGGTCCCTACCCCCTCTGTCTCGCTACGCTCGACATCTCCCCCTGACAGGGGGAGTCGGCCCCCTATTGGATGTACCCCCCGGGGGGACGGAGGACGGGAGATGGGGGACGGTGCGGAGCCGCCTGCCAGGTCACTGCCCCGCCCGTGTTTTCTGAGCCAAAGGCGCGTTTTATCCTGTAGAACGGCACGTTAATTTTACAGAGGAGAGCGGACGAGCGATTAAGATTTGGCACCGTTCCTGAGGTTTCCCGCGCCGGCCGCAAGTTCCAGCGTTATTCTAAGCGCCCCCGTAAACAGGGGGTCCGGGGGCGGGCAAGGGAAAACACAAGAAATTTCCCCCGCCAGAAATTTCTTGTGTTTTCGCGGCGCAGCCCGCCCCCGGCGATTCTTTGGTTTCTTTCTGATCGATCAGAAAGAAACCCGCCCGCAGGCGGAACACCCCCTCCCCTGCCCCGCAGGGCGAAATCCCTCGTCCCCCGCCCGCAGGCGGACCCCAAAATCCCACGAAATAAAGAAAGATGGTGGACCCATTGGCAGAGATCACCCCCATGATGCAGCAATATTTGGACATCAAGGCCCAGAACCCGGACGCCCTGCTCTTTTTCCGTCTGGGTGATTTTTACGAGATGTTCAACGAGGACGCCAAGGTGGCCTCCCGGGAGCTGGACCTGACCCTGACCACCCGGGACCGGAACAAGCCCCCCGAGGAGCGCACCCCCATGTGCGGCGTCCCCTACCACTCCTGTGACAGCTACATCGCCCGGCTCATCGCCAAGGGGTATAAGGTCGCCATCTGCGAGCAGACCGAGGACCCGGCTTTGGCCAAGGGTCTGGTGGACCGGGACATCATCCGGGTGGTCACCCCCGGCACCGTCATTTCCTCCTCCATGCTGGAGGAGGGCAAAAACAACTACATCTGCGCCGTCTACGCCGACTCGGCGGTGTTCGGCCTGTGCCTGTGCGACATCTCCACCGGCGAGGTGTACGCCACCTCCTTCCCCGCCGGGGCGGAGGCCCTGGACCACCTGGAGAACGAGCTGGGCCGCTTCCACCCCACCGAGGCGGTGCTGTCCGACGGGGCCTTCCACACGGATGGGCTGGTGGAATTTCTCAAGGAGCGGCTGGACTGCACCTGTGAGAACGGCGGCGAGGCCCGGTTCCGGCTGGACGCCGCCAAGCCCCTGGTGGACAAGCAGTTCAAGACCGGCCTGGACACCCTGCCCCAGGGGGACCAGGGCGCCGTTCAGGCGGCGGGGGGCCTGCTGACCTACCTGTACGAGACGCAAAAGACCGACCTCTCCCACATCGCCAACTTCACCTACTACACCTCCGGCCAGTTCATGGAGCTGGACCTCACCGCCCGGCAGACTCTGGAATTAACGTCCACCATCCGGTCCAAGGACAAGAAGGGCTCGCTGCTGTGGGTGCTGGATAAGACCAAGACTGCCATGGGCGGCCGCCTCCTCCGGGGCTGGATGGAGCGCCCTCTCCTGTCCCCCGTCCAGATCGGGCGGCGGCAGCAGGCGGTAGGCGATCTGGTGGAAGACATCATCACCCGGGAGGAGTTATCAATCACCCTCCGGGAGGTCACCGACCTGGAGCGGCTCATCGGCCGGGTGGTCTACGGCTCCGCCGGAGGGCGGGATTTAGTCGCCCTGTCCAACGGCCTGGGCAAGCTGCCCCGCATCCGGGAGCTGCTGTCCGGCTGTTCCTCCGCCCTGCTCCAGTCCCTCATCGGGGAGCTGGACGACCTGCCCGACATCCGGGACCTGCTCAACCGGGCCCTGGTGGACGAGCCCCCCTTCTCCGTCCGGGAGGGCGGCTTCGTCCGGGACGGCTACGACCCCGAGGTGGACCGCCAGCGCAATATTTTGAACCACTCCGCCGAGCTGCTGGCCGACCTGGAGGTCCGCACCAAGGAGCAGACCGGCATCAAGAACATGAAGGTCAAGTCCAACAAGGTCTTCGGCTACTACATCGAGGTGGCCAAGTCCCAGATCGACCTGGTCCCCGAAAATTGGGTCCGCAAGCAGACCACGGTGAACGCCGAGCGTTATATTTCCCAGGAACTGAAGGAGCTGGAGCACGCCATCCTCTCCGCCCAGGACACGGTGACCGCCCTGGAGTACCAGATTTTCTGCCGGCTGAAGGAGGCCGTCTGCGCCCAGGTGGCGAACATTCAGCGGTCCGCCGCCGCCGTGGCCCAGGTGGACGTTCTCAACTCCCTGGCCACGGTGGCAGCTGCCAACAACTACTGTATGCCCCAGGTGGACGCCTCCAACACCCTGACCATCGTGGAGGGCCGCCACCCGGTGGTGGAAAAGGTGCTGAAAAACGCCCTTTTCGTCCCTAACGACGCCCACATGGACTGCGGCGACGACCTGTGCGCCATCATCACCGGCCCCAACATGGCCGGTAAGTCTACCTATATGCGGCAGGTGGCCCTCATCGTCCTCATGGCCCAGATGGGCAGCTTTGTCCCCGCCAAATCTGCCCATGTGGGCGTGGTGGACCGGGTGTTCACCCGCATCGGCGCCAGCGACGACCTGGCCTCCGGCCAGTCCACCTTTATGGTGGAGATGACCGAGGTGGCCGCCCT
>Ga0129308_1001519_pt1 | contig 23850 bp, 18 predicted proteins | sample L827metagenome_FD_94440 | JGI IMG/M metagenome (GOLD analysis project Ga0129308, IMG submission 94440) | Ring-tailed lemur group fecal microbial communities from Wisconsin, USA - L827 metagenome | ecosystem: Host-associated > Mammals > Digestive system > Large intestine > Fecal | place: USA... | reverse complement strand
GCCAACATAAAAAATGCAGGAAATATTATTGCACTTCCTGCATTTTTCATATTTTTGCATTTGGAGAGAGAAAACTCCCTCCAAGACATTTTAGAATTTGAAGAAGCGTTATGCTTATCTTGTGGTTGGGAACCTAGGAAATTCGCAATTGTACACAAGGATAGCATAGTGGTTCTCACGCATATAGCGTGGGCTGCTATAACCATATCCGTGTACAAGGTTTTCCTAGGACCTCCAACCAGAACGTGGCATTGCAGTTCCACGCTTTGTGTTTAATAGAAAACCTTGAGGAGCTGAAAGGTGTACTTAAAAATTAGTTGTATTATGAAAAAAACTTATTTTTTATTTTTGTTGGGATTAATGTCTATTATGGCTTTCGGTTTTAGTGCATGTTCCGATGATGACGAAAAAGGCCCCGAATCTTCATCCGCCTTAATAGGTACTTGGGAAAGAATATCTTGCACTTATCAGTATAAGGAAAACGGAGAGATCGTAGATGAAGGCAAAGATGAAGGTAATGATTTGGTTGGTTTTAAATTGGTTTTCAAAGAAGATGGAACATGTAAGAGTGCTGAATACCATACAGACAAATGGGATTGGTTCGATGAAGGTAAATGGAGTTATAGTAATGGAATAATTACAATAACCGACAACAACGAATCAGAATCGATAAAAGTAAAAACATTAACAGACTCTCAATTAATAATCGAAACAACGGATAAATACACAGAAGACGGAATCTTTTATGAAGATTATGAACTCACAGAGTATCGCAAAATCTAATAGGGATTCATCTATATTCACATCAAGCGATAAGTTTCGTAATTTAACAAATAAAACTCTTCAGGAACCTGAAAGTTATTGGAATATCACAATGAAATATTAAATTCAAAAAGTATGAAACTGAAAAAAATATCTATTTTATTCATACTGTTGCCATTATGCATATTCTTTACAGCTTGCAGCAAAGAGAATGACAACGCCCCGAAACAATCTGAGAACATTATCGATTTTGAGCAGGGAAATATGAATTTTACAGAAGGAGCAGGCGAACAGACATTTTCCTTTACGACAAACACTGCATGGGTAGTAAGCGTAGCTTCCACACGGAACGGGGGAGCCCCTTGGTGCACCGTTGCCCCTACAAGCGGGAATGCAGGTAGCCACACCATAAAGGTCACCACAACTCCAAACGAAACCTATGACGACCGTAGTGTGACAGTCACTTTAAAGGCGGGTGCGGAAGTCAAAAGCTTTGTGGTTTCCCAAAAACAGAAAGACGCCCTCCTGCTTACCAATGACAAGTTTGAGGTGGACCAAGAGGGAGGAACTGTCACAGTAGAAGTGAAATCCAATGTCAGCTATACCGCAACTATTGGTGAGGAATGCAAAGACTGGATAAAAGAGAGCAACAGTACCCGAGCATTGTCCGCTACGACAAAAAGTTACACTGTTGCCATGAACGAGGACGGTAAAAAACGTGAGGGAAGCATAATCTTTTCAGACGGTTCCTTAACGGAAACGGTACATATCTACCAAGCGGGTGGTTCCATAATCCTTTTGAGCCAGAACGACTGTCATGTAAGCGCTTCAGGGGAAGAGATTACGGTGGAACTGAGGAGCAATTGTGATTATGAGGTCGTCATGCCTTCTGTAGATTGGATAAAGGAAGCCATGACACGCGGCATGTCCAGCCACACACTGCATTATACTATTGCGCCCAATGATTCTTATGACGGTAGGAAAGCAGAAATCATCTATCGTGACAAGTCGGATAGTAGCATAGCTGACACGCTGACTGTCATGCAAGCGCAGAAAGATGCTATCATCATTTCAGAGAAGGAGGTGAAAGTTGGCAGCGAAGGAGGCATAGTTGAAGTGAAAATTGATGCGAATGTGGATTTTGAGATGCAGCTTCCGGATGTAGAGTGGATAAGCGAGAGTTCCACCCGTGGATTGTCAACGCATAAAAAGTATTTGAAGATAGTTGAGAATACGGGTGAAACTTCGCGAACAGCAGAAGTTGTTTTCAAGAATACCACCAGCGGGATTGAAGAGACTTTGACCGTCAGCCAGTCCGCTAAGGGAAAGAGGGTGAAGGTTCATGTAGAAAAGGCCGGCACATTGTCTGACTATATTGCAGAATCAGAAAAACTGAATGTTGAGGAACTGGAAGTTTCCGGAAACTTAGGAGGAAAGGACATTGCATTTATCCGTGAAATGGCGGGAACATATAATCACGCCAACACGGAAGGGAAATTGGTTTATTTGGATATGACCGAGGCGAATATCGTAGCGGATGGAGAATATTATCTCCCCAACTCATCAGGAAAGGAGTATTTGCCAACGGAGAACACCATTGGCGAACGTATGTTTACCAGCCGCGGTTTACAGACGATATTACTGCCTAAAAGTGTCACATCAATAGATGACCGTGCTTTTTCCTCGTGCCACTCTCTTAACAAAGTGGTTATCTACGAGAATAGTGTCAAAACGATAGGAATGGCGGCTTTCGAGTATTGCTCCAGTCTTGCTGATATTGTCCTACCAGAAGGTGTGACAACAATAGCGCGCAGTGCTTTTTGGGGTTGTTCCAGTCTTTCCCGTATTGATTTGCCAGAAGGTGTAACAACAATAGGACACAGTGCCTTTCATGGCTGTGAGAAATTGTCAAGTGTCAAGTTGCCCAATAGCCTGACCACCATTGAGGGATTCGCTTTCAGTGGCTGCAATGGACTTACCATTACTATTCCGGACAATGTGGAATCAATGAGCATGCTGACTTTTTCCGACTGTACCGGACTTGATATAACCATACCGGGGCGTTTTTTGACTAAAATAGAAAATCCGATAGGTTCTAACTGCAAAGATGTTCGCGTGACCATCGCAGAAGGAACTACGGTTATTGAAGAATATGCATTTCAGAAATGCCCGGGTATTGTCAGCGTCACGATTCCTGAAAGTGTGACATCGATAGGACATGCGGCTTTTTGGCAGTGCTCGGGACTGACCGATATCATCATTCCCAGCAGTGTAACTGAAATAGGCGATGACGCTTTTAGCGAGTGTACAAATCTTACCAATGTCACACTGCCTGATGGTCTAACTTTCATAGGGGAAGGTGTATTCTATCAATGTACCAAGCTCTCGGAAATAAATATACCGAAAAAAATCACAGCAATAAACAATGCTACATTTAGTGGTTGTGTTTCATTGCGTAACATGATTATTCCCGACAATATCCAGTCAATAGGAGTTCGTGCATTCGAGTATTGCTCCCATCTTACAATAACAATACCCGAAACTGTCACTTCAATAGGCAGCCAGGCTTTCAGGAACAATGCAGACCTTACCATCGCCATGTCCGGAAATCTTTTGGATAATGCTCTTTTCTCTGATTGTGAAAATCTAAGAATAACGTTGTCTGACGGGTCAACGTTTATCAAAGAAAGTGCATTGACCAACTGTAGCGGACTAATAGAGATCCATATTCCCAATAGCGTCTCTTCAATAGGAGCCAATGCATTCCACAATTGTACCAATCTGAAAAATATCATTATTCCTAATAAGGTGACTTCTATCGAGGAAAGAACGTTTTACGAGTGCAAGGAACTTGTCAGTGTTGTTATTCCCAATAGTGTGAAATCAATCGGTACCGAGGCTTTTAATGGATGTTCAGCTTTGAAAAGCATTGTTCTTCCCGAAGGAATGACATTGATTAAGGAATGGACTTTTGCCGACTGTAGCTCCCTTGTGGATGTTACTATTCCAGGCACAATGACCACACTGGAATTTCATGCTTTTAAGAATTGCACTTCCCTTCGCAGTGTGACCATTCCTAATAGTGTAAATACAGTCGACGCTCCATTCTACGGTTGTTCCAGCCTTTCCGACATCAAAGTACCTGACTATCTGTATGAAACCTCCATTTTTAGTGGAACCGGTATTACCGATATCACTGTTCCGGAAGGCACAACGGTAGTCGGCAGTTTTGCAGACTGCACCAAGCTTGCTAGTATTACATTCCCGGAAGGAATCAAGGCACTTACCGACTTTTCCGGTTGCAGTAGCCTTAGAGCCATAGATATTCCGGACGGAGTGTCGGTCATCGGTCCAGGATTGTTCGAGCATTGTACTAAGCTCACCAAGGTTACCATTCCCAATAGTGTTGTTTCATTAGGATGGTTTGCTTTTCATGAATGCAGTTCTTTAACCCGCATTGTCATCCCTAATCATGTTGCGACAATAAGTGAATTTGCGTTTGCCGACTGCTCTCTTCTCACCAATGTCACATTAGGCAGTGGGGTGACTTCGATAGAAGGTTCTGCATTCCATAATACACCGATAAGACAATTGCGATGCTATGCCGTTGTTCCTCCTAAGTTGCCTGGGGTGGTTAATGGTTCTTTCAGTGCAGATTTGATAAAAGGGGCTACGCTGTATGTTCCTGCCGGAACTGGTATGGCCTATGCTGAATCAGACTGGAAGATATATTTTGAGAATATTGTTGAGATGGAAGAGTAAGCGAACACATGAAAGAAGGTGTGTCGTAATGCACGATACACCTTCTTTGTGCGTAAAAAAAGAGGTGGGCAATTTTGACACACCTCCTTTGAATTTCTATATCTAAAAGCAAAAAAACAATATCGGGATGATACACTCTAAAAACAGCCCGCTAATTATTACAAAATGATACTGCGTACCCGACTGGTCGGTGCGGTTCTCCCATTATGCGAACAAATTCCGGTAACGAAATGACAAAACGGACACCCCACCGAAGAACAACATTTTTTTCTTTTTTCCTAAACACCTATCAGTAAAGAATAGAGTATTTGTCAAGGGCGAAGGGTAAAATACCGTATGAGCGAAACGAACACAGGAGATTTTGTACCCGGAGAGTGAAACGTTCTCTTACAAATATTTGTTTCTATTTTCTTCTAAACACGCTATGTGTATGCAAATTGTATGTTGTATTAATTATATTTTATGTTTGCAAAATCGTTAAAGTTTTGAAAATAAAATAGTTATAAATACAGAAGTAAATTTGATATATTAACAGGTCGATAACAATCCGATAACACAGAGTTTGGGAAGAGCGATTTACCTTTGTGATATTAACATAAATACAATTTACCAACTAATTAAAAACTTATAGGTATGCATTTTTTCTCTGTTTATTCATTATTTGTGTCTATAGGGAGTTTGTTCGTTTTCTGCTTCCCAGAAGAAGCTTATGGTGTTGGTGTAAAATCAATGCAGAGTTTCCCCAACGTCCAGGTTTGTAATACTGAGGCTAGTATTCCGTTTGACTCAGTAATTTGTTTGGATGATAATAATCGTTGGGAGGTTAGTCAATGAAAAAAAGAAAAGCTATAGGATGGGGGCTATGGGTGTTATACGCCTTTTCTTTATTTTTTTCGTTTCATTTTGATTGGGTATCACAATACAGAGATTTCTTTGCTGTCTATTTTTTAGTCGCTTCTTCTGTTGTGTGGTATCTGATTTTTAAGAAGTAAAATAGCGGCTATACATTTCATTAGTCAGATTAAGCGTTTTCATCCTTTAGATTAAGCCCTTCTATAAGTAAGATTACTACAGTCTCCCACAGCGAATCGTACAGTCTGCTGCAATGGACTGTACGGTCTGCTACAATGGACTGTACAGTCCATTGCCGTAGTCTGTAATAATCTTACGTTTAAAAGACCTTGGCTGACAGTAAGAAACAGCTTAGTCTTCCCTTTGTCCGTGGTATTATATAGGGAGATAAAAACAATTGTTTTCTCCGTACGCTCATAAACTAAAAATCACCCTCGCCACAGGCAGCTGTAGCGAGGGTGATTTCGATAAAAGGGAAGTTTTGACACATTCCCGACTTTTAATTAATGAGAGTTTCGGCACCTTCATTTATCAATAAATAATCTCTTTCAGTCGGGCAGCCCGATTTTATTTCTCTACGATGGCTTTGGCTTTTTCAAGAGCTACATTGATATTGGGACAAATGTTGTCTTCGCCGAGCAAATCATAAAAACCGGCTTTCTCCAATACTTTATGCACCTTTTCGTTTACACCCGAAAGTACGATATGGATGTTTTCTTTCTTAGACATTTCACAAAGATTAGTGAGGTTGTGAATGCCGGTAGAATCAATGAATGGCACTTTACGCATACGGATGATACGTACTTTAGGGCGGTCGCCCAGTTCAGACATGATTTCTTCGAATTTGGTGGCGATACCGAAGAAATACGGGCCGTTGATTTCGTATACTTCTACACCTGCAGGGACAAGTAAATGTTCTTCGTGCACATTGGCGTCTGTCTCCGTGTTGGGGTCAATCTCATCTTTGATAACCGAAATATCGGTGGTTTCCATAACACGTTTCATAAACAGCACGCAGGCAATCAGCAACCCTACTTCAATAGCGACTGTCAAGTCGAAAATGACTGTCAGGAAGAAAGTAATCAATAACACTGTCACGTCCGATTTCGGATTCTTGAGTAATGCCTTAAAGGTGCGCCAGCCACTCATGTTATAAGATACAATGACTAACACACCGGCCAGACAAGCCATCGGGATATATTGTGCCAACGGCATCAGGAAGAGCAGGATGAGCAGTAATACGACAGCATGAATAATGCCGGCTACCGGAGATTTACCGCCGTTGTTGATATTGGTCATGGTACGCGCAATGGCACCGGTAGCAGGGATGCCTCCGAAAAGAGGAGCAACGATATTGGCTGCACCTTGGGCTATCAGCTCTGTGTTTGAATCATGACGGTCGCCGATTACACCGTCGGCAACGGCAGCCGAAAGTAATGATTCGATGGCACCCAATACGGCAATTGTTATGGCTACGGGAAACAGGTTTTTGATTGCTTCCCAATTTAATTCGGGTACCACTGCATCGGGAAGTTGTGATTGGATGGTGAATCGGTCGCCAATCGTATCAATGCAGGTAATCCCTCCGTAAGTCTTCATCAGATAGACTGCAATTGTTACTACGATGATGGATATTAACGAACCGGGAATCTTTTTTGAGAATTTAGGAGTGATGGCAATGATGAATACACTGACCACACTGACAATGGCATTCCACCAATTCACTGTATCAAAGTGGCGGAAATAAATCATCCATTTGCCGATAAAGTCTCCGGGGACTTTCTCTCCCCCAAAGTTGAGGCCGAAGATATCAGCTATCTGTGTAGTGAAGATAGTAACGGCAATACCACTGGTAAAGCCGACAATGATGGGATAAGGAATGAATTTGATGACAGCCCCCAGTTTAAACACTCCTAATAGAATAAGGAGTATACCTGCCATCAGGGTTGCCACTGTCAGCCCGCTGATGCCATACTCTTGGATGATGCCGTAAATGATAACGATAAACGCGCCTGTCGGCCCACCGATTTGTACTTTGCTTCCTCCCAATAAAGAAATGATAAAGCCTGCAACAATAGCAGTGATAATACCTTTTTCGGGAGATACTCCTGAAGCAATACCAAATGCAATAGCCAGGGGAAGTGCAACGATACCTACGATAATGCCGGCCATGAGGTCGGCCATGAAGCTCTCTTTCGAATAATCTTTTAATGTAGTGAAGAGCTTTGGTCTGAATTCAAATGCTTTCATTTGTTAACTACTTTATGCTATGATTTTAAACGAATTGCAAAAGTAGATAAAATTAATGTATTATTATATTCAAATCCTTATTTTTGTTATTTATAGGGTGTTTTGTTGATAGTAATGGTGCGTTGGGCGGTGGAATCATTTGTGATGCTGGTTACATCTCCTCTCGTAGTGAAGTAGACATAATTTCCTTTATCGTAAAAACGATATACCTTGCAACCATCATGTTCGAACAGGTAGCTGACGGTGTAAGTGGAGTTATTTTCAGATTCTCCGACCTTTAACGGCACAGATGCGCACGAATTAAATCCTATTATAGACAGGAAGGAAAGGGTGAATAATTTGATGATGGTCTTCATAGTGAAAAATGTTAATGTTGTTGTGAACACAAATATAGGTGTTATTGTTCACTTTATATAAAGTGAATATTTAATTAAGTATAAATTTATAATTGTAATAAATACAATTTTGAAATATAATATATATCTTTGCATCATCAAACAAGGATGATAGAAAGAATAACTAACTAATAAAACTAATAATTATGGCTAAGAGCATTAAAGGTACACAGACAGAGAAACACTTGCTGACTTCATTTGCAGGTGAATCACAAGCTAGAATGCGTTATACTTACTTTGCAAGTGTTGCAAAGAAAGAAGGTTATGAACAAATCGCTGCTATTTTCACTGAAACAGCCGACCAGGAAAAGGAACATGCAAAACGTATGTTTAAGTGGTTGGAAGGTGGTATGGTAGAAATTACTGCCAGCTATCCTGCAGGTATAATCGGCACTACAATGGAAAATTTGAAAGCTGCCGCTGCCGGAGAAAATGAAGAATGGACGACTGATTATCCTCATTTTGCTGATGTAGCCGATGAAGAAGGTTTTCCGGCTATCGCTACTATGTATCGCAGAATTGCTGAAGCAGAAAAGGGTCATGAAGAAAGATACTTGGCTTTGTTGAAGAATGTAGAAGAAGGTACAGTATTCAAAAAGGCAGAAGAGACTGTATGGCAGTGCCGTAACTGTGGTTACATTTATGTAGGTACAGAAGCTCCTGAAGTATGTCCGGCATGTTTGCATCCGCAGGCTTACTTCGAAGTAAAGAAGAACAATTATTAATTGAGATAGAATTATCCGTTTACCGTGTCCGGCTTCTCCCGATTGGGGGAAGCCGGATTTTTGTTTCATTAGAATATCCTGTATGATTTAAGCGTAATGATGCAGGATTGAAAAGACCTTGGAGTTCTTTATAATGCCCGATTGAAATTAAAACAAATGATTTCGTAATGTAAAATTAACCATTCGGTTAATATAATGAAATGGGCTGTTCATGCCATCGTAACGTCCCGACTGTACTTTTGCGGCAAATTAATATAAAGTATTTATGGGAAAGTTCAATTATTTGTGGTTTAGGAATATTCTGTTGTTATCAGCAGGTATGTGGGGATTGACTGTGCCTTATGCCGCTGCTGATGATAAAGTGAAAGAAAGTCCTATTACAGAACAGGTTCGTACAAAAATTCAGGTGTCTGGAGTTGTTGTGGACAACAATGACGAACCATTGATTGGCGCAACGATTCGTGAAAAAGAAAGTGGAAACGGAACAATAACCGATGTAGACGGAAAGTTTACGCTATCCATTCCTGTTGATGCCATGATTGTAGTAAGTTATGTGGGATATCGGGACAAACTTATTGCGGTGAATGGGAAAACATCTTTTAAAATAGAACTGGAAGACGATACGGAAACGCTTGGTGAGGTAGTGGTCGTGGGATACGGTATTCAGAAGAAAGCCAATCTTTCGGGATCGGTAGACCAAATCACTTCGACCCAGTTGGAGCAACGACCTATGACGGATTTGTCGAAAGGATTGCAGGGAATGGTGCCCAACTTGAATGTTGATTTTACCAGCGGAGAGCCGGGGCAGGCTGCCAACATTAATATTCGTGGTGAAGCTTCCATCAACGGTGGTTCTCCGCTGATTCTGATAGACGGCGTGGCTTCGGATGCTGAAGAGATGAATCGCTTGTTACCCGAAGATGTAGAGAGCCTTTCGGTATTGAAAGATGCTTCTTCGGCTGCCATTTACGGTGCCCGTGCTGCTTTTGGGGTTATTTTGATTACGACCAAGCAAGGAAAGGGCGATAAAATTCAGGTGAACTATAACAATAATTTCTCGTGGAAGCGTCCTTCTTCATTGACCGAGAAAACTTCCGATCCTTATATTTATTTGAAACTGAAGAATATTGCGGTGTTAAACACTCCTTGGAGCTCCGGCCATGTGACCAGTGATGAGCGTTTGGAGTGGGCGCGTCAACGTTCTGACAATCCCGATGGAACGGAAGCCATACGCTTGAATCCGTTGGACAACACGCAGTGGGAGTATATGGGTAACCGCAACTGGACAAATTATTTTCTGGATAAGAGTACATTCAGCCAGGCGCATCAGCTTTCCATTTCCGGTGCGACAGAGAAAACCAAGTTTTATTTGTCGGGAGGTGTGGACAGTGAAGACGGCGTTTTCTCAGGTGTGGTAAAAAATGATAAGTATATCCGTTACAGTATGCGAGGCAAAGTCAATTATCAGATTTGGGACTGGTTGTCTGTTTCCAATAATACCTCTTTTGTCTCTACTACCCGTAAAAAACCGAGTTATTATAATTTGAGTGATTTTTACGATGCAGAGCCTCACGACATGGATGTGAACCCCGACGGTACATGGGCAAACAGTGAACTGGGTATTGCATTGGCGCAACTGGTGGACGGAGGCGAGGAGAAAATCGTTTACGACCGTTTGCAAAGTACTTTCTCGGCCGAAATGAACTTTTGGGAAAGAATGTTGGTGCTGAACGCTAACTTTACTTTTTCAAAAGGCCATGAAGACTACGATTGGTATAAGACTAAGTATCGCATTGGCTACGGACCGGATGATGTTCGCGAACAGGGTACAAGCCGTGCTTACAAAGGCAGTACTTCCGAACTATATACTGTGCTTGACTTGTATGCCACGTTGACTAAGTCGTTCGACAAGCATTTGGTGAGCGGTGTGTTAGGTTTCAATCAAGAATATAGCCGTTGGGACAACTTTACTGCCGACCGTTACGACATCATATCCACCTCTTTGCCTTCCATTGGTTTGTCCTCAGGCGAACAGTATGTGGATGAAACTTATAAGGACTGGGCCATTCGTGGTTTGTTTTTCCGTGCGAATTATATGTATGACAGCCGTTATATTTTCGAATTGAACGGCCGTTATGATGGAACTTCACGTTTTCCCAAAAACAAACGATATGGTTTTTTCCCTTCGGGTTCGATAGCATGGCGTGTTGATGCAGAATCTTTCTTTGAACCGCTCCGGTCTTTATTCTCACAATTCAAGATACGTGCTTCGTATGGTTCATTGGGTAATCAGCTGGTAACCGAATATGGATATATTCCTTCTATGAATTCGTCATTGGGCAGTTACCTGATTGACGGAAAGTTGCAACAAACCGTTACGGCGCCGGGTTTGGTTTCTCCCGATTACACTTGGGAACAGGTGCGTACATTGAACGGAGGTATTGACTTGGCGTTGTGGAACAATAAACTGGTGGTTTCTTTTGACATTTACCGTCGTGATACAAAGGGAATGCTTACATTAGGAAAAGAATTGCCGGGTGTGTTGGGCAAGACAGAGCCGAAAGAGAATGCCGCCGACCTGAAGACAAGAGGATGGGAATTGTCTGTCGCTTATCGGGATGAGTTTCAACTGAAAGGTAAACCTCTGAATTGGGGGGCACGTTTCGTATTGTCTGACAATCGTTCATGGATTACAAAGTTTGACAATCCTACCAAAAACCTCAGTCAATATTATGAAGGACAGGAACTGGGTGAAATTTGGGGGTTGCAAAGTGATGGGCTGTTCAAGAGCAAGGAAGAAATTGCTGCGTTGGATGAAACGGAAATTATACCTTGGGGTGCATTGGAAATCGTGGAAGGATGGCCTAAATACAAAGATTTGGATGGCGACCAGCGTATAACGAAGGGTACTACTGTAGACAAACCGGGTGACTTGAGTGTCATAGGGAATTCATCACCTCGTTTTCGTTTCGGTTTAAACCTGAATGCAGAATGGAACGGGTTTGACATATCGGCTTTCTTGCACGGAATAGGCAAGCGCGATTATTACCCTGTCAGCTATTTATATTGGAGTTTCTACCAGCAACCGTATACCGGTGGACAGGTGCATGCTTTTGATTTCTATCGCCCTACGACAGACAGCGATGTAGAAATGGCCAAACATTCCCAGTCTTACATCAATGCGGGCTTGGCTAATCAGAATCTGGATTCTAAATATCCGGTGTTCCAGTCTTGGCTGGCCGATAAGAACTTGGGAACAGGCATTAACGGTATGGGGCTTGCCATTCCGCAGACCAACTATATGTTGAACGGTTCTTATCTGAGAATTAAGAATATAACGATAGGATATACATTGCCGGCTCGTTGGACCAAGAAGGCGCACTTGAACCGTGTCCGTATTTATGTCAGTGGCGACAATCTCTTTGAATGGAGCGGACTGAAGAAATATTTCGACCCCGAAGCGGTGACCAATTCCGATTCTTACGGATATGTGTATCCGTTCAACCGCCAATATTCGTTTGGTATAAATGTAACTCTCTAAAGAAATATTTAATAGAAACATGATAATGAAAAGTAGATTTTATATATGGTTTAGTTTGGCAACAGGTTTGTTGGCTACTTCATGCAACGATGCCTTTATGGACCGTCAGCCTCATACGGAAATAGGTGCGGACAGTTATTTCAATACGGAAGAAGATTTGAAAATGTATTGCTATGGCTTGATCAATACACCCGGTTATAACTATACGGCAGATGCCGGTACGGATGACCAAGCCACTACCGATAATGTAGAGATAAAGAACATCATGACTTCGGCCAATCCTACATCGGTAACTATTTCTGCAGGTTGGTCGTGGGAACGTCTGTACAATATCAATTTTTTCTTGGAACGTTGCGAAAAGGCTGTCGTTCCCGCCGATGTGCTTGCACATTATCAGGGAATAGCCCGTTACTACCGGGCTGCCTTTTATATGGATATGGTGAAGCGTTTTTCGGATGTTCCTTGGTATGACAAGACATTGACCACTGATGACGAGGATTTATACAAAGGGCGTGACAAACGGGAGGATGTGGTTACCAAGATATTCGAAGACTATCAGTTTGCGGCAGAGCATGTAAAAACAGAGCAACCCAAAGGAACCATAGACAAATGGATTGTGCTGGCTACCATGGCACGTCATGCGCTTTATGAAGGTACATACCGTAAATATCACGAAGAACTGAATTTGCAGAATACAGCAGATACTTATCTTGAAATAGCAGTGGATGCAGCATCGCAGATTATGAAAGAGGGCGGTTTCAGTTTATATAATACGGGAAATCCTGAAAGTGATTACTCAACCTTGTTCAATTCGTTGGATTTGACTACCAATCCTGAGATAATTCAGGCCCGCTATTATGAAAAAGCTACTGCCAGCAACGGATTTTGGGCTTATATGTTCGGAAATTATATCCCTTGTCCTACCAAGGACTTGGTGCAGGCTTACTTGATGAATGACGGCTCTTACTATTCTGCTCAGTCGGGATATGAGACCAAGCAATTTGTCGAGGAGTTTCAGAATAGAGATCCTCGTATGAGCCAGACATTGGCTTATCCGGGGTGGGAATTGGTGAATACCATGACTTATGCACCCGGTGCAGGTATATATGTGCAGAACTTGAATAAGAATTTCTCCGGTTATCATCAGATAAAAGGTTTTATCAACAACAAGGACCAAGATTATTATTACAGCATTGATTATCCGGTCATTCGTTATGCCGAGGTGTTGTTGACTTATGCCGAAGCCCGTGCCGAACTGAATGAACTGACTCAGAGTGATTTGGATAACACAATCAATTTAATTCGCGACCGTGCCGGTATGCCTCACATGTTGCTTTCTCCGCAGGCCGACCCTGCTTTGCAGGAAGCTTTTCCCGGAGTGTCTCCTTTGCTTTTGGAAATACGCCGTGAACGTCGGGTGGAACTGGTATTTGAAGGATTCCGTTTTGACGATCTGATGCGCTGGAAAGCCGGGAAATTGTTGGAAAAGGAACCGGAAGGACTTTATTTTCCGGGGTTGGGCAAATACGACTTGACGGGCGACGGTATAGAAGACATTTATTTGATTCCTTCGGACGCGAACATTCCTGCCGAGGCCGACAAGGAAACCAATTCGTTGGGAGAGAAATTGGTGTACTACAGAACAGGAAGCATTGACGATGTAAATGCAACGGTTTATTTGCGCGAAGGAACCAAAGGCAATATATTGACCATTAAAGATATGGGTGTTTTTCAAGAGCCTAAATACTATTATCGTCCGGTACCCAAGCATGAAATAGATTTGAACCCGAATTTGGGTCCTCAATTATTTGGTTGGGAATAATAAATATAAGAATAGTTATGAAGAAAAATTGTTTGAATTGGTTTTTGTCGGCTGCCTTTTTACTTTTGCTGGGTAGTTGTGCGAACAAAGTGAAACCCGGACAAGAGTTGGAAGTGAAAGAGAAGTTTACCTTTGCTTATTTCACAGATGTTCATTTGAACAAGGATAATCGTGGCAATGGTGATGTCGCTTTGCGCATGGCATTGTCTGATGCAAAGAACAAAGGGGTGGACTTTATTTTGTTTGGAGGAGATAATGCGGATACCGATGCTTTGGGAGATGCAGAGCACACGGCAGATTCTCTGCATGAACGTTTCAAGTCGATTGTAGATGAGGTCGGACTCCCACTTTATTTCACGATAGGAAACCATGACCGTTATTATCGTCGGAATGGTGAGGCGGATACATTGGGATTCGGCTTGTTTGAAAAGCGCTTTGGAAAAACATTCGGTTCTTTCGACCATAAAGGAGTGCATTTCATTACACTAAACGGTCTTTTCCCCTGCGAAAAAGGCCCTTATTCGGTAAGCCCTGAAGAAATGGAATGGCTGAAAAGCGATTTGCAGAAAGTGGGAAAAGAAATTCCGGTGGTAGTATCCATTCATGTGCCTATGCTTTCGCTTTACTATCCGGTGGTGGAAGGTAATTTCAAGGGAGCCGACATGATATGTAACACCAAGGAAGTTTTTGAGGTGCTGAACGGTTATAATGTGCAGCTTGTCCTTCAAGGGCATCAGCATATTTACGAACAGATTCAGGAAAGAAACCGCTGGTTTGTCACCGCCGGAGCAGTATCGGCATATTGGTGGGGAGGTGCTTTCCTCGAAACGGAGGAAGGTTATTTGCTGGTTCGTGTGGACGAAAATAACCGTTTCAGTTGGGAATATGTGGATTATGGATGGAGTATAGGAAACAATAATAATTAATGTATATGAGAACAAGAAATGTATGGATACTGGCAGCTTTGTTGTGCGGTCAGATAGGTGTGCAGGCTCAGGAAGCATTGCCCAAGGAAATCAAAGTAGGTAAAGAACGTATAAAGGCGCGTCGTGAAGTATGTATGCCACAAATCGACGGCTATCAGTTGTTGAAATGTGATTTTCATATCCACACCATTTTCTCGGATGGCATTGTGTGGCCCTCGCTTCGTGTGCAGGAGGCATGGGAAGAAGGATTGGACGCCATTGCAATAACCGATCATATTGAGGGGCAGCCGGCTCGTCGGGGATTGCAGACAGGTAATCATAATTATTCGTTTGATGCCGCTCGTGAAGAGGCTTTTCGGAGAAATATCATTTTAATAAAGGGAGGAGAAATTACCCGTTCCATGCCTCCCGGACATTTGAATGCCTTGTTTGTGGAAGACCTGAATGTGCTCGACCAAAAAGACTACATGAAAGCCATCGAGGGAGCGCACAATCAGGGAGCGTTCATCCAGTGGAATCATCCGGGATGGGGAGTGAACGAAATCAAGTGGCACGATGTGCACGAGGAATTGTACAAGAAAGGATGGTTGAACGGTATTGAAGTGTTCAATGAGTTCGAGTGGTATCCAGTGGCTTTGGATTGGGCCAATGAAAAGAACCTGACATTGCTTGGCAATACGGATGTGCACGATGTTATCGAGCGTTTGTACGATTTTAAAACAACCACTCATCGCCCCATGACTTTAGTCTTGGCTAAAGAAAGAACGGAAGAGGGGATAAAGGATGCTTTGTTTAATCAGCGTACTATGGTCTATTTCTATGATAATTTGATGGGTAAGAAAGATTATTTGGATAAGTTCTTTTGGGGAGCTGTTCAAGTAAGTCCGGTTTATTATAGCAGTGAAAAGCGTAATTATCTGGAAATAAAAAACAATAGTGATGTGCCTTTCAGATTGAAGAAAATGGATAAAGCTCGGAAAGGATATCCCGAACGGATAGAGATACCGGCAAGACAGTCTGTGACAGTTGTTTTGTCTAAAGATGATAATAACACAGGCAAAATTCAATATGAGGTGGAGAACTTGATTGTTTCTCCTCGTGAGAAATTGCAAGTTGCCTTATTCTGATAGGGTTATCATATAGTTTGTCTTTTAAGGGAACACGAGTGAGAAATGGGAGTAAACAGTTTCTTCACTCGTGTTTCTTTGGTTTTTAGGTTACGCTTCTTTGCAAACTATCATTTTCCTGCCTCTATATACTACAATGATTTTTTGTATTCGAAGTAGATATTCATTTCAGCAAATTTCCCGGTAAATTCAGTTTGTTTTCTTTCTGGCTTCGGAAGATAACCATGGTTTGCGGTTGCTTTAAATCTGCTGCCTGAACTGCTTTCTGCAAGTCGTCCAAGTTGTTCACGGATGTTCCGCCCAGCTCCAAAATCACGTCGTTGGGGCGGATATAGTCACGCAGCACACCACCCAGTGCATTGACCGAAATGACATACACGCCGCGTTCCGTATCCATACCGGTAGCAGAACGTTCGCCCAGGGTATCCAAGTTTTTGATTCGCAGTCCTTTCCATTCGATAGTGGCATGTGCTTTTCCTTCTTCCATGAGAATGGGTTTGGGAAATGCGGGAGTCTTGGCCAGTGCTTTCAGTCGGGGTGAGACAACTCCGAATCTATCCATGTCAAAGTTGCGGAAGCCACAACGGAAAATGGCATCCGAACGGTTGTCAATTCGATAATCTCCCCGGTCGGGGTTAAGGAAGGCGGGAGTGCATACAATGGAGTGTGCATCGGTATTCAGCTGGCGGGCTTTTTGGTAGGCAGTGCTGTCGGTGAAGATATTATAATCCACTTCCAGCCCCCAGTGGCGGACTTGAATCGGTCGGTAGGAAGACATCACAATATTACGGGTGAACACATCGCCGCTGTTCTTGAACCATACGTGAGGATGGAAAGAGTTATTAATCATGATATTGTTTTCTACCACCCGATAGAAGCCTTCGCGCAGTTTGATGCCTCCGTTCAGGCACAGATTGTTATAAATGTGGTAATTGCTGGAACCGTCGTCCAAGTCAATGTCCCAACCTCTGTCGCAGCGAAAACGATTATACCGCAATACGATGGGCGAAGTGACGTCTGCCAGAATCAGTGAGGGTTCGGCATTTACCAACGAATCCATTACTTGGCGGTGAGGATGCCAGAAACGGTCACGTCCCCAAGAATTGAAGGAACCATGGTCACCGGTTTCTTTTACAGTGTCAAACACATCGTTGAATTCGATGATATGCCCGCCCCAAGTTCCTTCGCTGACGTTGATACCGGCACGCGGAGTATCATAGATGCTGTTGTGGCTGACAGTGATGTGCCGGCACATGGATAGCTCCACTCCCGTAATCTGTTTCTCAAACAGGCCGATAGAATGAATCAGGTTGTCATATACCAGGCAATGAGCCGGATAGTTATTTCCTATAGGACCGGGCGTACGATTCAGTTTCTCGGCCGATACAGACTCATTGTATTCAAAACTTGGAGAGCGGACAGCATTCGGGTCGCCTACAAAGCAAACGGCACTGGCTCCGATACGGGTGAAATGAGAACCCGATACGGTGGAGCGGCGGTTATAACAGGAGAAGAAGACTGCGTTTCCTCCCAAATTATGAAGATAGCAATCTTTCAGCGAACAGTCTTCCGTCCCCTCAAACACTACGGCGCCTCCCCGATAGACCATCCGTTCGTACTTATCCATAAAAGTACGCAATGTTTGTGTCAGTTCGATTCCCTGTATCGTGATGTGAGTGACCGGCTGTTGTTCCGAGCCGCGGAATTCAATCAGATGCTTGAGTATGGGAGTCTCGAAAACGGCTGTTTCCACGTTCTCGTCCGGCATGGGATAATAATATAAGGTAGAAGATTCCGCCTGATAGAACCATTCGCCCGGAGCATCCAGCTCTTCGAATATATTTTCTACCATCCGGTTCTTGGCGTGCAGTCCTGATTGGCGGTTGTTCTGCCACCCGCCTTCCAACATCAGTTTTCCGGCTTTGTCTTTACCGGTGATGCGGTAGTGGAAATCCCCCCAGTCGCTTATGTGCATGGCATGGAGGTATCCTCCTTCGGGATGTTTCCAGCTTTTTACCCGCCGGGGAGCGGTGGCATCGGCTGAGGTACCGTTGAAACGCACTGCTATGGAGTCGAAATTGGGATAACGTGCCATGTGGCGGATGTTTCCGTTACTCAACAGCATATCCGGATGATGTATTTCTTCTTGGAGAACTGCTGTCAGGATACCTTTTTTATAAGGCTTCCATGCAGGATGCAACACTTTTCCGCCGGACAATGTTACCTGTTCGTTTCGGAAGGCACGTATGGATAATGGTTTCTCTTTTCCACCGTCTTCGGGAGTGAAGATTATAGGACGCTCCAACCGATAGATACCTTTACGCAAATAGATGGTTGTTTCGCCCTGAGCTTTTCGAGCTTTCAATTGTGCCCGTTCAATGGTTCGGAAAGGTTTTTGGAGGCTTCCGTCGTGACTGTCATTCCCATCGGGAGCCACATAATATTGATTCTGTGCCCACAGGAACAATACTTGTACCAGTAGGCATAGAGTCAAAATACTTTTTTTCATTCTATTATTTCTTTTCTGCTTCGGCATGCGGATAATCAATCGTGTAGTGCAGGCCGCGGCTTTCTTTGCGTTCCATTGCCTGACGCGTAATCAGGTAACCAATGTTAATCATGTTGCGCAATTCACATAGTTCGCGTGATGCCTTGCAGCGCTTAAACAGTCGTTCGGTTTCTTCATATAGAATGTCCAAACGGTTCCAGGCGCGAATCAGGCGGGTATTACTGCGCACGATACCCACATAGGCTTCCATAATCTGGTTCACTTCCTTCATGCTCTGTGTAATCAGCACACGTTCTTCATTATTCATCGTGCCGTCATCGTTCCATTCGGGAATGTCCTCATTGTAATCATAACGGTCGAGTACACTCAAGGCATGTTTGGCCGCAGCATCGGCGTAGACCACTGCTTCAATCAGTGAGTTGGATGCCAGACGGTTGCCGCCGTGCAGTCCCGTACAGGAACATTCGCCGATGGCGTACAAGCGGTTGATACTGGACTGTCCGTCCAAATCCACCTTAATGCCTCCGCACAGATAGTGAGCAGCCGGTGCAACAGGAATGTAGTCTTTGGTAATATCGATACCCAGACTGAGACATTTCTTATAAATATTGGGAAAATGCTTCTTTGTTTCTTCCGGGTTTTTGTGGGTGACATCCAGATAAACATGGTCTTCACCGCGTTGTTTCATTTCGCTGTCGATGGCACGTGCCACGATGTCGCGCGGAGCAAGCGACAGACGCGAATCATATTTCTGCATAAATTCCTCACCGCTTTGGTTTTTCAACACGGCACCGTAACCGCGCATAGCCTCAGTGATGAGGAAGCTGGGACGGTCGCCCGGATGAAAGAGGGCAGTGGGATGGAACTGAATGAACTCCATATCTTTCACTGCGCCTTTGGCACGATATACCATGGCGATACCGTCGCCGGTGGCTACCAGCGGATTGGTGGTATTGCGGTAAACGGCTTCACAACCTCCAGTAGCCATAATAGTCACTTTTGACAGGAAAGTATCCACTTCTCCGGTGCTTTCGTTCAGCACATACGCACCAAAACATTTAATGCCCGGAGTGTGGCGGGTCACAATGATGCCCAAATGATGCTGGGTAATGATTTCAACTGCATAATGGTCAGTGAAAACCGTAATATTGGGGTGGGCTTTTACAGTCTCGATGAGGCTTGTCTGTATCTCTGCGCCGGTATTGTCTTTGTGGTGCAGGATACGGAATTCGGAATGTCCTCCTTCTTTATGTAAGTCAAACTCTCCGTTTTCTTTTTTATCAAACTCTACTCCCCATTTTATCAACTCTTGAATCTGCGATGGAGCTTCGCGCACAACTTTTTCCACGGCTGCACGGTCACTAATCCAGTCACCGGCAATCATTGTATCTTCAATGTGCTTTTCGAAATTGTCTACTTTCAGGTTGGTAACAGATGAGATACCTCCCTGAGCAAAATAGGTATTGGCTTCTTCCAGCCCGGCTTTACAAATGAGGGCAACCTTGCCTTTGTGAGCCACTTTCAGTGCGAAACTCATTCCGGCAATTCCGGAGCCGATCACAAGGAAATCGAATTTTCTAACCATGATAATGTGATTTATGGTTGCAAAGGTAAAGAAAACCTCTTTTCATTGTACATTTTAATGCTGTTATTTACTGCCTTTTTTGAAAGATATGATATTTAGTTGGTTGTTTTATGGTCGCGGGAATCTTGTTCCATGATTGTGGGGATGGAATAAAAACAATCAAGTCTTTTAAAATAATTGAGAACAAATGATTAACTTGCGCCAAAATTTTAAATTATGATGAATCGAACTTTCCATGTGAAGATTTCAGGGACAACTCATTTGTTTCTTATTCTGTTTACTTTGATTATGCTGGTTGCCTTTTGGTACAAAGGGGCGGCATTGATAGGGCTGTTTTTCGCTATGATTGTCATTATCAATATAGAGCGTATCATCCATTCTACCTATACATTGACGGCAGACGGAAACTTGGTGATTTATAACGGACGTTTCCAAAAGGAGAAGACCATTCCGCTTTCACGGATTACAGATGTAGAATTGAAGCGTCTCTTCGGGTTGAAACATTTGAGATTTACCCGATATGTATTGGTGCATTATGACAATGACAAGGTTATAGACCTGCTGCCGGAGAAGCCTGAAGAATTTATGAATGCATTGGTCAGGCGGTTGGAACATAAAGAAGAGGGCGAAGATACTTTCTGAAGAAAATATGTAGCGGGAAACCGGTTATTTTAGTATCTTTCGGACATACAACCTTTAAAACCGGAAAATATGGAACGAGTATTTAAGACAAAACGGATTTCCACTTGGCGATATATAGGAATGGGAGTTGCCACATTGGTTATGATTGCTATCTTTTTTTGGCTGCAGGAATGGGGGGCTTTGGGCGGATTAATTATACCTCTCATGCTGTTTTATTCTCAGTCAAAGACTATTTATACGATTAAAGATAGCGGTGTGCTGGAAGTTAAATCGGTATGGGGTAAAAGATTTTGTGTGGATGGCATCAGGAACATTGCTTACCAGCCCCATGCTATCGGGATGCAAAAGGTGAAAATTGAACATGCACAAGGATTCGTGATGATAAGTCCCGACAGACCTTTGGAGTTTGTCGAAGCTTTGAAGAAGGTATGTCCCGGCCTGGCGGTCGAAGGTTTTGAATTGATAAAGAACTGATTAATTTTAATAAATACCATGAAATATCAAATTGCGATTATCGGTGGAGGGCCTGCCGGCTATACTGCTGCCGAAGTTGCCGGAAAAGCCGGCCTCAGTGTTGTGTTGTTTGAAAAGAGAAGTCTGGGGGGCGTGTGCCTGAATGAAGGTTGCATCCCCACAAAGACATTGCTTTATTCTGCCAAAGTGTATGATTATGCCAAGCATGCTTCCAAATATGCGGTCACTGTGCCCGAAGCTTCTTTTGACTTGGGCAAGATTGTTGCCCGGAAATCAAAGGTGGTGCGTAAACTGGTGTTGGGCATCAAGGCGAAACTGACTGCCCATCAGGTGAATATAGTAACAGGAGAGGCTACTGTCATAGATAAGAACACGGTGAAATGCGGTGAGGAGATTTACGAATGTGAGAACTTGTTACTTTGTACCGGTAGCGATACATTTATTCCTCCCATTCCGGGAGTGGATGGTGTGGATTATTGGACACACCGTGATGCATTGGACAATAAGGAAGTGCCTGCTTCACTGGCTATTGTCGGCGGTGGTGTAATCGGAATGGAGTTTGCTTCTTTCTTCAATAGTTTGGGCGTACAGGTTACTGTGGTCGAGATGATGGATGAGATTTTAGGTGGAATGGATAAGGAACTTTCGGCGATGCTGCGTGCCGAGTATGCCAAGAAGGGAATTAAGTTCCTGCTGAGTACCAAGGTGGTAGGAGTGGCAAAAGAGGAGAATGGAGTAACGGTCTCTTACGAAAATGCAGAAGGGGCGGGAAGTGTTACGGCCGAAAAGTTACTGATGAGTGTAGGCCGTCGCCCTGTAATGAAAGGTTTCGGATTAGAGAATTTGAATTTGGAACTGACGGAACGTAAGTGCGTCAAGGTGGACGAACACATGCAGTCTTCGGTTCCCGGTGTCTATGTGTGCGGAGACTTGAACGGCGTTTCATTGTTGGCACATACGGCCGTGCGCGAAGCGGAAGTGGCTGTTCATCATATTCTAGGAAAAGAAGATGCGATGAGTTACCGTGCCATTCCGGGGGTAGTCTATACCAATCCTGAGATAGCAGGGGCAGGTATGAGTGAAGAAGCTCTGCAGGCTGCCGGCATTGCTTATCATACAATAAAACTACCGATGGCATATTCCGGTCGCTTTGTGGCGGAGAATGAGGGAGTAAATGGAGTTTGTAAAGTATTGGCTGCCGAAGACGGAACGGTATTGGGTGCCCACATGCTGGGTAATCCTGCTTCCGAACTGATTGTATTGGCAGGCATGGCCATCGAAGACCGCAAGAAAGTGGATGATTGGAAACGATATGTGTTCCCTCACCCCACAGTAGGAGAAATCTTCAGAGAACTGTAAACATTCTCAAAGAGTATCCTGCCTAGCATTCCACCACCCGGTACACATTTATGCACTCGCTCGAACAACTGGGTGGCGGAAAGGCTCTGCACCTCCTGCGGATAATCCTCTTCCGTGGCAAAGCGGAAGCAGAGGCATTTCATATAGCCCCTATTCACTAAAATGTTGTAGCAAATCATTGTGGTTTAAAGGATAATGACTATCTTTGTTCTAAAGATTTAGAGCATGGATAGTAAAGTAACTTATTGGATTGAAATGTCAGATTATGACTTGGAAACGGCAGATGCAATGCTGGTTACAGGTCGTTATCTCTATGTGGGCTTCATGTGCCATCAGACCATAGAAAAAATTATTAAAGCATATTGGACTAATTGCTTGACGGAAGTTCCCTTAAAGATACATTCACTATCCAGACTTGCAGAGAAAACGGGATTGGATAAGCAATTGTCAGAAGAGCAATTGGACTTCATTGACAAACTTGAACCTCTGAATATAGAAGCTCGTTATCCCTCTTACAAGGAGAGACTAATAAAAAGCTTGACTAAGGAATACTGTACAGAACTTTTAAACCAAACTAAAGACTTGCAATCATGGATAAAGAACAAGCTATAACCCTTGCCAAACGCTATAAGGAAATGGTAGCCGAGAAACTGCCGTTAAAGGCTCTCTATCTTTATGGTTCGTACAGCAAAGGAAATTATAGAGAGGACAGCGATATAGATATTGCTGTGGTAGTAGAACGGCTGAACGATAACTATTTTGAAGACACCCCGCTATTATGGAAACTTAGGCGTAAGATAAGTAACCTCATAGAGCCGGTGCTACTAATAGAAGACATGAATAACCCTCTTTATTGTGACATTACAAGAACAGGGATTTTAATATAATAAGCTACCAATATATCGGCTGACGTGTTTCACTATTGTTTCATACGAGTTGAGTTACCAATCGGTTCCTCTCTATATTCTCCATCAGCAAGGATAACTTTTGATTCGGAACACATTTCCTGCAGATGCCTAGCATTCCACCACCCGATACACATTCCCCTTGGCAGTATGCACCCGCTCGCCCAACTGGGGCAGGATGCGGCTCAGGCTGTAGGCCGTCATGCCCCTCATG
>Ga0129308_1001517_pt1 | contig 23870 bp, 16 predicted proteins | sample L827metagenome_FD_94440 | JGI IMG/M metagenome (GOLD analysis project Ga0129308, IMG submission 94440) | Ring-tailed lemur group fecal microbial communities from Wisconsin, USA - L827 metagenome | ecosystem: Host-associated > Mammals > Digestive system > Large intestine > Fecal | place: USA... | reverse complement strand
TACTTATATTCATAGGACAGTGCTCCTTTGAGTTTATGTTTGGGTCACACTTACATTATAACTCTTTTTAGAGCCACTGTCCTTATTTTTTGTGCATTTTTTTCTAACGCTCATTTATAGATATAAAGTTAAAATCAAGTGATCGGAGAAAAAGAAATCAAAAAACAAGCGATTTGGGTAGAAAGTCTGGTAGAAAAAATTTGGATTTAAACTTTATATTTCTACCAACGGTCTTTCAAAAACCCTGATTTTACGAGGTTTCATTAAAGTTCAATGAAATTTTTGATATAAGGTATTGCATTTGGACACTATAATATGTTATAATATAAATCGGAAAAATGAAATGATAGGAGTACGATCCGATGGAGGCGTTTGGACGCATAATTCAAAAAATTGACGATGTGGTGTGGGGAATTCCGCTTATACTGATTATACTCGGCTGCGGATTGTTTCTCACACTTCGGCTTCGTGGACTTCAGATACGCAGATTATGGCTTGCGCTGAAGTACATGTTTGCAAAGGAGGACGGAGGACAGGGCGAAATATCAAGCTTTGGTGCGCTTTGTACCGCACTTTCCGCAACTATCGGCACTGGAAACATCGTAGGAGTTGCTACAGCTATAGCAGCCGGAGGTCCGGGAGCATTGTTGTGGATGGAAATTGCCGCTTTTTTCGGAATGGCAACTAAATATTCCGAAGGACTTCTGGCAATAAAATACCGTATTAAAGACAAAAACGGCACTATGCTCGGCGGACCTTTCTATTACATCGAAAACGGCATGGGCGCAAAGTGGAAATGGCTTGGCAAGCTATTCGCCGTTTTCGGAGTATTTGTGGGACTTATGGGAATAGGAACGTTTACTCAGATAAACAGTATTACTTCTGCCGCAAACAGCTTTTTTGACCCTGAGAAATCCCATACCGTATTACTTTTCGGGAACGATTATACAATTACACAGATAATTGTTGGAATTATAATTACTGTCCTTGCCGCACTTATAATTTTAGGCGGAATACAGTCCATTGCAAAGGTTTCAGAGGTTTTCATTCCTTTGATGATAGCAGTTTACGTGTGCTGCTGCCTTATAATAATTTTCACTCATCTGACTGCGATACCGTCAGCCATTGCCGAAATAGTTCAGAGTGCATTCGGCTTGAAGGCTGTATCGGGCGGAGTGCTTGGGGCAATCATGGTATCTATGCAAAAAGGCATAGCACGAGGTATCTTCTCGAACGAAGCAGGTCTTGGTTCTGCTCCCATTGCAGCCGCAGCCGCCAAAACAAACGAACCTGTACGTCAGGGACTTGTTACAATGACAGGTACTTTTATTGATACCATAGTTGTTTGTACGATGACGGGACTTACTATCGTAATTTCGGGCTGCCTTACGGAAAATCCCGAGCTACAGGGAGTTGAGATCACAAATGCGGCATTTCGCAGCGGTCTGCCTTTTCCTGAAAGGTTTTCTTCGTTCCTGCTTATGATGTGTTTGATGTTCTTTGCTTTTACGACAATTCTCGGCTGGAATTATTACTCTGAACGCTGCCTTTCATATCTGACTAATTCAAGCAAAGCTGCGGCAGTTATTTTCAAGGTGCTTTACATAGCCGCAGTATTTATAGGTCCATATATGACTGTTGCGGCTGTCTGGAATTTAGCCGACATTTTCAACGGACTTATGGCGCTTCCGAATATCACTGCATTGCTTGCTCTTTCAGGTGTGGTAGTATCGGAAACAAAAGAATATTTTAAAAAGTTTAAGTAGATATAAAAGCACTGTCTACAACTTTAGCGATTCTGTTTCACCCCTGATTCATGCAAAATAGTTTTCACATTTTTCATGAATCAGGGGTGACTTTGCACAGGTGAGAAGATGCCCAAAGTCCCTCGCTAAAGTTGTAGACTGTGTTATTTTTATTACAGCCTGTTCTTTTTAAGGCTTTGTCCGCATATTCTGTATAGACAAACCGTTGTTTACTGCCTTACAGCAATAAACAATTTCCAAAGGAGTGGTAATATGAGTCTTACAGAAAAGGAAGCAGCCGCAAGGCTGAAAAAAGACGGTGAAAACATACTGGAGGAAAAGAAAAAAACAAGCGCTGCAAAAATTTTCATAGGGCAGTTCCGTGACGTTATGGTAATGATACTTCTTGCAGCCACGATCATTTCCGTACTGCTGGGAGAAGTCACAGACGCCGTGACAATTATCCTGATAGTGCTGCTGAATGCGATACTCGGGTTTATTCAGGAATACCGCACGGAGCATACTCTCGAAGCCTTGAAATCCATGACAGCTCCGACAGCAAAATGTTACCGTGACGGTAAGCTTCGTGAGATAGAAGCGTCAAATCTCGTCTTGGGTGACGTTATAGAGCTTGAAGCGGGCGACAGAGTTCCTGCGGACTGCGTTATATTGTCAGCATCGGGATTTTATACAGATGAATCCATTCTTACGGGAGAATCCGAGCCTGCCGCCAAAAAAGCCGCCTCCCCCGACGATGAGGACAACAGCATAAACAAGCCTAATATCGCCTACTGCGGAACATCTGCCGTAAAGGGAGTATGTCGGGGACGCGTGATAGCAACGGCTAAAAATACTCAAATGGGAAAAATTTCCGAGCTGCTGTCGGATATTGATAAAGAACCTACTCCCCTGCAAAAAAGGCTTGCCGAGCTTGGAAAAATCGTTGCGATCATTTGTCTGTTAGTCTGCATTGCGGTTTTCGGAGCAGGAGTTCTCAGGGGCGAGGATATTTTTGAAATGGCAATGACAGGAATAACGATCGCTATTGCAGCTATCCCCGAGGGACTTCCTGCTACTGTCACTATCGCTCTTGCATTGGCAGTCAACAGAATGCTGAAACAAAAAGCTCTTGTCAACAAGCTGCACAGCGTTGAGACTTTGGGGTGTGCGTCCGTTATATGCTCCGACAAAACGGGTACTATAACCGAAAACAAAATGACGGTCACGGAGATTTCCACCGCCGATTCCGACTACTTTTTCAGCGGCTCGGGATACAAAATAAGCGGCGAAATTACCAAAGGTTCTGAGGGTATCACGCCCAATCCAAAGACAGAAAAGGCGTTGACCGAAACTCTCAAATGCGGTGTTATATGCTCTACGGCAGAAATTTCTTCCGATAAATTCGGGTCAAGCCGCCGCAGAGGTTCTCTTAAAGGAAAAGGCGAATGGACTGTCACAGGCGATCCTACAGAAATAGCTCTCCTCATTGCCGCTGCTAAAGGAGGAATTACAAAAGATATACTCGGCAAAGTCACAGAGAAACTTAAGGAGTTCCCTTTTGACAGTGAGACCCGATATATGGCGGTCTACTGCCGTGAGGGGAGCGAAAAGCGAATGTATTTCAAGGGCGCGGAAGAAGTCATTCTGCCGAAATGTTCACGGTATGTCAGCGAAAAAGGCGAACTTCTGCCTATGACTTCATCAATAAGAAACCATATTGCCGCAAAGGTAACGGAAATGTCGAATAAGGCGCTGAGAGTGCTTGCGCTTGCCTACTGCGTAAGCGACACGTTCGATCCCGAATGCGGAAATCTTGTATTTCTGGGAATTTCGGGAATGCTTGACCCTCCCCGTGAAGAAGCCAAGACTGCTATTAAGAAATGCGCGTCCGCTTCGGTAAAAACTGTAATGATAACAGGCGACCATAAAAACACCGCCGCCGCCATTGCGCAAAAGGCAGGTCTGCTGAAAAACGGAAAAACAATAACAGGGGCAGAGCTTGACCGCATGAGCGACGAGGAGCTTGACCAAAAAATCGGAGAATATACGGTATTCGCACGAGTAGAGCCTGCCCATAAGCTGAGGATAGTCCGCAGCTTCAAGCGCAACGGTGAAATAGTCACGATGACGGGCGACGGCGTAAACGACGCTCCTGCCATAAAAGAAGCCGACGTCGGCGTAGCTATGGGAATTACAGGTACTGATGTAACAAAGCAGGCGGCTGACGTGATACTTCTCGACGATAATTTGGCAACCCTTGTTAACGCCGTTGAGCAGGGTCGGTGCGTGTATGCAAATATCCGCAAATTTGTACGCTATCTGCTCTCGTGCAATATCGGAGAAGTGCTGACAATGTTTTTAGGCATACTTATGGGAATGCCTATCATACTCCTGCCTGTGCAGATACTTCTTGTCAACCTTGTAACAGACGGTCTGCCTGCCATAGCGTTGGGACTTGAACCGCCCGACAAGGATATAATGACACGTCCGCCAAGAAAATCAACAGATGGATTTTTCGCAGGAGGACTTATGTGGAAAATCGTCCTCCGCGGAATACTTATCGGACTTTCCACTCTCGCTTCGTTCACGTCGGTAATGCGTATGGGCGGAAGCATCGAAGCATGTCGGACTGCCGCATTGATAACCCTCGTAGTATCTCAGCTTATACACGTTTTCGAGTGCAAGTCGGAAACAAGATCAATATTCGGTATAAATCTTTTTAATAATATAAAGCTTATTTTAGCCGTACTCGTTTCAGCAGGAGCGTTAGCGGCGGCTGTCATACTTTCCCAGTTGCAGGGAATTTTTACAACGGTAATGCTGAACTCCGAACAGCTTTTCGCAGCATTGGGATTCAGTTTTGTAATTCCGATCATAAGCGGCATTTTCGGAACTTCAAAGAAAAAAAGATAATAAATTCAACAACATATATAACAAAAATCGCTTTAAAGTCAATTTCTGACATTAAAGCGATTTGTTTTTTAAATCTCCTCGGAAACTGAAAATCACTGTCTAAGTTGTCATTTTGGCGTTATCCTTTGTCAGTTTCCGAGGTGGTCTGTTATTTCAGATATTCCACACCATTTATTTCAACGCCCTTGTATGCCTCAACATCAATGAACTCGCCATATATGATAAAGCCGCAATCTTCTCTACTGTGCATACCTGATGATTCAAGTATCTTTCTGTCGCCGTCATTTGTGATAAGGGCAAACTGATTTGACACATCATCTGTACTATCGTCAACAGGGACGTAAACCACAGAAGGATCGTCGGAGTAAACATTGAATGAAGACATAGATACTGTTTTACCATCTGCACTATGAAGCTGTACAGACTCGACATTTGATGCAAAGCTTGTTGTAAACTCCAGACCATCAAGTTCGTTGACCAACCCATTAGAGTCGGGATCATTACGATTATTAAAATACCGAAGGGCTCCTGCTCGTCCGCGCTCATCTGCAAAAAGCTCGATCTTTACATCCTTGCTTAGATCAATGTCCTTACAACTGAACAGACTAACGGTTTTTTCATATCTGACGCTGTCCGTTTCATCAGTGACAGCATAACCTCCAAGAGTACATGTCATCGGGATTTCTCCTGCAACACCGGCTTGCTCAAAAGGACCTGCGCTGCCATCGGCATAGGTGATACAAACTCCGGGACAACCTCCTACATGTTCTTTTATCTGTAAGCCCTTATCTGTCTTAGGTTCATGTGTAAGCACCATCATAACAATGTTGCCGTCAGAAAGAACAGAATCAACAGTAATACGGTAATCATCGTTCTCCGTTACTATATTCTTAACAGCCTCAGGACTCTGCTGTTCAATGAGTTCCGCATTTGATACGTACTTTTCGACGTTTTCACGATGAATAAACGTATTGATCGCATAAGCGCCTATCGGAATTGCAAGCGCAGCCGCCGCCGCAACACTTATTGCAATTCTAAATGCTCTTTTTGTGTTTTTTTGATTATTACTTCCGACGTTTTCTGATTCGGTCAAGTATTTTTCGTCAATACCATTCATTGCTTTCATAAGATCATTTCCTTTCATAGCGATACTCCTTTCTCCAAGAGCCTGTTTAATATCTCTTCGCGCACGTTTTTTCGCCTTGTACTCGACAAATTTATGCTCGAAAATCCGCACACGCCGAGATATTAAACATGCTCTAACAAATGTTCTTTCAATTTTTCACGAGTTCGATGTAACGAGGTCTTTACCTTGCTTTCTGAGAAACCGAAACGAATTGCTATCTCGGATACAGTTTCTCCGAACCAATAATGCCTTATAAAGATCACTCGATTATCGTGTGAAATAGTTGAAAGAAAATCGTTCATAATAGCTGCGAGTGTTTCGTCAGGCAGTTCTGTTTCACTAAGCGCATCGGGAATACATTCCTCCATTTCGCTTGTAAATTCGACTATCTGCGCTCCTCGCTTTGCGGTTTTGCTCTTTTTGATTATGTCATATGCTGTACAGCGGCATATCCTTGCAAGGAACGGAAACAACTCTTTCGGATTATTGGGCGGTATCGAATTCCATGCTTTTAGGAATGTATCATTAACACATTCTTCAGCATCTCGCCTGTCTGACAAGAAAGTTGAAGCCAGCCGTAAAAGTCTCATACTGTACTTTTTCATGCTAAGCTCCGCAGCTGACTTATCGCGCGCTAAATACAGCTTCACAAGATCGTTGTCGGATATATTACCGCTCATGTTTCTTCCTCCTTTCTTTTTGAACAGTTCACCGTTCACCTTGATAATCGAGAAACGCACTAAAAAGGTTACACTTATGAAAAAGATTCTGAAATTTTTTATTAACCACTATAAATGAGAATTAAAAATAAGGACAGCGGCTCTAAAATGAGTTATAATGTGAGTACACGAATACATTACCAAATTCGTTCTGATAGCGACATCAAGCACCTGTGGCTGATCGCTTCGCTTGTATATTTGTTGACTTGTCTTTAATCACAATCGTTCAAATTCTCTGAGGGTTTTCATGTTCTTTCCACTGCACTTTTCAAAGAACAGGTCGCATTCATTTTTGACTATGCTGTGAACGGTGGATAAGTCTGCCCTTTTGTGTATTTTGACGAATTCTTTCCGGAAACGCTCATTTATAGTAAAATAATTTGATTCTATGTAATTTTTGCCTGTTGTTTGACTTATGTTTTTTTATGTTATAATAAAACTGTTAAATAGACCTCCTCGGGAACTGGGAAGCCCTGTATGACGCAGGATTTTTTACGTTCGGCAAAGTCAGATTTCCGCAGGAATACTGTATGTATTGCAAGGAAAGCTGACTTTGCCGAACACAAAACAGACAAGTCAGACAGTGCTTTTCAGTTTCCGAGGAGGTCTAATAAATTCAGCAACATATTGCCTTTATTATGACAAAAATCGCTTTAAAGTCAATTTCTGACATTAAAGCGATTTTTATTTTAGTTTTGTATAGATCAAAGCGATTTGATAAGTCCCTTGAAACGTTCCATAGCTTCAACGGTACGCTGTCTGTCACCGAAAGCAGTCAATCTGAACCAGCCTTCGCCGTTTTTGCCGAAGCCTTCTCCGGGAGTTCCAACAACCGCAATTTTGCTGAGCATAAGGTCGAAAAATTCCCAACTGCCCATATTATTCGGACACTTGAACCATATATACGGGGAGTTGACGCCGCCTGTGAATTTAACTCCCAGTTCAGTCATGGTATCGGCGATAATACGTGCGTTCTCCTGATAATATGCAATATTTTCACGTATCTGCTTCAATCCCTCATCTGTGAAAACAGCCGCCGCCGCGCACTGAACAGGGTAGGAAACGCCGTTGAACTTGCTGCCTTGACGACGTCCCCAAAGCTGTGCCAAAGATACATCCGAACCGTCACTTGCTTTTACGATAAGTTCGTTTGGAATCACGGTATATCCGCATCTCATGCCCGTAAAGCCTGCCGTTTTTGACAGTGAACACATCTCAATAGCAACTTCTTTAGCTCCCTCAACGCAGTAAATGCTCCGAGGAATGCCGTCCTCCGTGATAAACGCCTCGTAAGCGGAATCGTAGATAATTACAGCGTTATTCTGCTTTGCATAGTCTATCCAGATTTTCAGCTGCTCCTCCGTATAGACTGAGCCTGTCGGGTTGTTCGGCGAGCAAAGATAGATGATGTCCGCATGAACGCCGAGATCGGGCATAGCCGCAAAACCGTTCTCCTCGTTTGAATCGGCATAAATTATCTTTCTGCCGTTCATAAGATTCGAGTCAACGTAAACGGGATAAGCCGGATCTGTAACGAGAACGATATTGTCATTGCCGAAAATATCAACGATATTTCCGCAGTCCGACTTTGCGCCGTCATTAATACGTATCTCCTCGGGAGCAACGTCAGCTCCGAAGCTCTTATAGTAGCCTGAAACAGCCTTACGCAGAAAATCGTAGCCTGCTCCGCTGTCCTCATAGCCTTTAAAGGTTTCCTTAACGCCCATTTCATCGCAGCCCTTTTTCATAGTCTCGATAACTACGGGCGCAATAGGCAGGGTAACGTCGCCGATACCCATTCTGATAATGTCAGCCTCGGGATTTGCCTGTTTAAATGCATTTATCTTCTTTGCGATATTTATAAAAAGATAATTCTTTTCAAGCTTCAAAAAATTTTCATTCAACTGCGGCATAATAATACCTCTTTCTATATTTTATTTGGCAAGCCATACACCGTCGCATATGAACTCGGCAGGTCCTGTCATAAGTACACTCTCATCAGACTTGTATGTGATGCGCAGGTCTCCCCCTCTCAGGTGGATAAGTATCTCCTCGTCCTGTCTGCAATAGCCGTTAAGAACTGCCGCAACTGCCGACGCACATGCTCCCGTACCACACGCAAATGTCTCGCCGCTGCCTCGCTCCCATACACGCATATTAAGCGTATGGTCGTCAACGACCTCGATAAACTCGGTATTGACACGCTCGGGAAACAGCTCGTGATTTTCAAAGTACGGACCTGTTTTTTCAAGGTCAAGGTCGGCAATACCCTCTGTAAACAAAACAGCATGAGGATTACCCATAGATACACAGGTCAGATCATACGTTTTACCGTTTACGTTCACAGGAACGTTTACAAAACGCTCCAGATCGCTGATCACAGGTATTTTTCGGGGTTCAAGCTCAGCCTTACCCATATCGACCCTGACAAGTTCCACTTTGTTCGATTCATTAACAAAAAGCGTGAGATATTTTATGCCCGAATTGGTTTCAAGGGTGATCTCAGTCTTGTCGGTAAGCCCTTTTTCGTAAACATATTTACCGATACACCGTGTGGCATTACCGCACATCTGAGCTTCCGAACCGTCCGCATTAAAAATACGCATACGAAAATCCGCCTTTTCGGACGGCATGATAAGCACAAGTCCGTCAGCTCCGATACCCTTTCTCACATCGCTTACGGCAATCGAAAGCTTCTCGGGCTGCTCTACAGTCTCCTCAAAGCAGTTGACGTAGATATAGTCGTTGCCGATACCGTGCATTTTTGTGAACTTCATAGCATCTTCCTTTCAAATTTTTTCCAAATACTTTTTCTCCCATACTATTATAATACACTAAAGCGGAGAAGTCAAGAGCTTTTGAAACGAGCGAATATAAATTTTTCGGATTTTCCTTGACGTTTTGCCAAAAATATGTTATGATGTTAATATGGAAGTTATACCTATTTAAGAAAGGATAAATATGCAGTTTAATGAATTGAATCTTTCTCAGGATATTCTGAGAGCCGTGGAGGAGCTTGGCTTCTCCGAAATGACCGAGATACAGCAGGAAAGTATTCCCCTGCTCTTACAGGGACGCGACGTCGTCGGACGTTCCAACACAGGCACGGGAAAAACCGCCGCTTTCGGTATTCCCGCAGTTGAATCCATTACGGAGAACGACAAAAAAACCGTGTCCGTCCTCATTCTTTGCCCTACCCGTGAGCTTGCTATGCAGGCATGCGAGGAAATACGCAAATTCGCCAAATACAAGCGAATCGTCAAGGCGTCCGCAGTCTACGGCGGCGCAAGCATGGAACGTCAGATAATGGAACTGAAACGAGGCGCAAATATAGTTATCGGCACACCGGGACGTGTTATGGATCATATTCGCAGGCGTACTCTGAAACTGGATAATCTCCGAACGGTTATCCTTGATGAAGCCGATGAAATGCTGAATATGGGCTTCCGTGAGGATATCGAAGCTATCCTTGCGGACGTTCCCGAGGAAAGGCAGACTGTGCTTTTCTCGGCAACTATGCCTCCCGAAATTCTCGCCATTACCGAAAAATATCAGCGTGACCCCATTCAGGTGAAAATAAAGTCCGCACAGAAAACTGTCGAGCTTATCGACCAATATTGGTTCATGGTCGCTATGGGAAGAAAAACCGACGCTTTGAAGCTGCTTTTGGCGGCGTATTCCCCCGAATCGGCAATGGTTTTCTGCAATACAAAGAAAACGGTGGACGAGCTTTCAGAGGAGCTTATCAAAAGCGGAATACGTGCCGCAGGTCTGCACGGCGATATGAAACAGGCTCAGCGTACTCAGGTGATGAACAGCTTCAAGGCTAAGACAACAGCCGTTCTTGTCGCTACGGACGTTGCCGCAAGAGGTATTGACGTCAGCGGAATCGACGTTGTTTTCAACTACGATCTTCCGCAGGACAACGAATACTACATTCACCGTATCGGACGTACAGGCAGAGCAGGCATGAAAGGCACGGCGTACACACTTATAACAAGCCGCCGTCAGCAGTACGACCTCAAAGACATCGCGCGGTACACCAAAGCGACGATAACCGAACTCCCCCTCCCCGACAAGGAAGATATTATTTCAGCCAAAACCGGAGCAATAGTGCGTGAAATAGCCGAGGCTCCGAAGCCTGTCGAAAACGCCTACGATATTCTTGACCGCCTTGCCGCTCAGGGCGTTGACTATCGTGAAGCGGCGGCACGTTTGGTCGGCGGCAGACTTCAAAAGGAAATTGAAAGCCTGCCTGAATTTGATATGCCCAAGCCCCTCAAAAAAGGCGGCAGGGCAGGCGCAAAAACCGTTAAGATCGACCTCAGCATCGGAAGAACAAAAAAAGCCGCGCCTAATTTTATTCTCGGAGCATTGGTGGACGCTACGGGAATGTCGGGTCAGGATTTCGGCAAAATAGATATTTTCGACACTCACACTACCGTGGAAGTCCCCGAAGCCGAGTACGACTACATACTTGACAGCGCTAATTCCATGAAGATAAACGGTCACAAGGTCGAAGTCAAGCTCTATAAGGGCGGTTCTAAGGAAAAATCATACTCAAAGGACAGAAATCGCAGTTCAAACCGTAAAGCTGCAAAACCCGACCGAAAAAAATCCGCTTACGGCTGCAGAAAGAAAACCGAGATATTCGGCGATTATACGCCCAACAGACGCAAACGCACGAAAAATCGTCACTAAGAGGTGATACAATGAATAATTCAACAAAAAAACCCGAAAAAAGAATGTGGATGAGAATTTTAGTCCTCGCTTTAGCCGTACTTATGATGCTCGGCGCAATAATCTTGCCGTTTATTTCATAATAGCCCTTGTTTCCCTTGTTTTCGGCAAATAAAAGACCTGTACGCATGTACGGGTCTTATTTTTTTGCCCTGCCCCGATTCGACTTTTTTCGCCGACTCATTGAGTTATAATTGATACAAGGAGGTAACATGATGACTATTTACATTGATGTTTTAATTATTCTCAATGTCTACGTAAACTTTTTCCTCCTCCGTATCACCGCAAAGCTCACAGGTTCGCCGCTTAAACCGTTCCGCTGTATCGCCGCATCGCTGTACGGAAGTCTCTTTTCCCTGCTGATACTTGCTCCCGAACTGCCTGCCGTTATAAATCTGACGATAAAGCTTGCGGCTGCTGTAACTGTCGTTATCGCCGCTTTCGGGATACACGGAAAAGTCCGCTTGCTGAAAAATTCCGCAGCCTTTTTCGCCGCCAATTTCATTACCGCAGGAGGTGTTTACGCCGCCTACTCATGGCTTAAACCGAGTTTTATGCACTTCTCCAACTCTTATTTCTACATAGACTTTTCGCTCCTGCTGCTTATCGTCACCACCGCTGTGCTTTATTTTATCGTCAGCCTGTTCCGCCGAGTGTGCGACAAAACGCCTATGGACGGCTTTTCGGTGATAATTCGCCTTAAAGATAAGATACTTCGCATAGACGGACTTGCGGACACCGGCAACGCCCTGACAGACTTTTTTTCGGGGAAACCCGTAATAATCTGCTCTCGGGAGGATATAGGCGATTTACCGCATGATGTGCGAATACGGCTTATCCCTCTTTCAACCGTGACGGGCGGCGGTCTTATGCGGCTTTTCAGTCCTGACGAGGTGCTTATCGTCAACAAAATAAGCGGCGAGCGAAAGCCTGTGAACGCTGTGATAGGACTTGGCGAAGCTCAGGGAAAAGCTATTTTTAATCCGAAGATATTAAATAATTGAACAAAGGAGACAGCTATGAATATTATTGAGAAGATCATGTCGGGGATAAGAAAAATTCTCGGAGGGGACGTCTACTACGTCAACGGCTCTGATACGCTACCCCCTCCCCTTTCCCGTCAGGAGGAAGAAACCGTTTTTGCAGCTCTTATGGAGGACGACCCCGAAGCCCGAAAAACCCTGATAGTCCGCAATCTACGCCTTGTGGTCTACATCGCAAAAAAATTTGAATCAACGGGTATCGGCATCGAAGATCTCGTTTCTATCGGCACTATAGGACTTATCAAGGCTGTAAATACCTTTTGTCCCACAAAAAATATAAAACTTGCAACTTATGCTTCACGCTGTATTGAAAACGAAATACTTATGTTTCTGCGAAAATCCTCACAGTATAGAGGCGACCTTTCCATTGACGAACCGCTGAACATCGACTACGACGGCAACGAACTGCTGCTTTCGGACGTTCTCGGCACGGACGACGATATTGTCAGCAAGGGTATCGAAACGGAAGCCGAACGTGAACTCCTCAGAAACGCTGTCTCTCAGCTTTGCGACCGCGAAAGAGAGATCATGGAGCTGCGCTTCGGACTTATAGACGGCAAGGAAAAAACTCAAAAGGAAGTTGCAGACATGATAGGTATCTCCCAATCCTATATCTCACGCCTTGAAAAAAAGATAATTAAAAAACTCAGGATAAAGCTCGAAAGCCTTTGTTAAATGATTTCTCCCGAATTTAAAATAAAAAAATATTATTCATAGGAACTTTTTTTACAAATAGTATTGAAAAATTCATAAAAACATGGTATAATATAGTGTGAAAAGTAATAGATATTTGTAATTCGGGAGAAAACTATGAAAAAGTGGAGCGAAAAAAAATACGACAGATTGCTTGTTTCCAAGCTTTCTTTAAGCTGCGGAGTATCGTACCTTACCGCTGCCGTCCTTGCTGCAAAGGGGTATTCCTCCGCTGAATCGGTCATGGAACGTTTGGAGCTTCACGAACTTTCCGACCCCTTCCTTATCAAAGACATGAAGATAGCTGCCGATGCAATAAATAAAGCCGTTGAGGAAGACGCGCATATCTGCGTTTACGGCGACTATGACTGCGACGGCGTTATGGCAGCGGTTATCCTCTATTCATATCTGCTTGAGATCGGCGCGGATGTCTCGTACTACATACCCGAACGCTCCGAGGGCTACGGACTAAATAAAAATGCCGTTGACAAGCTGCATGAGGACGGCGTTGAACTTATTGTCACCGTAGATAACGGTATATCCGCAATCGACGAAGCCGAATATATTTACTCCCTCGGCATGAGACTTATTGTTACCGACCATCACCAACAGGGAGATACGCTCCCGAGAGCGGAAGCGGTAGTCGATCCGCACCGTCATGACGACTGCTCTCCTTTCAAGTTTGCATGCGGTGCTTTTATCGCCCTGAAGCTTGTTTCGGCTCTCGACGACGGCGACTATACTATGTCTCTTGAACAGTTCGGCGACCTTGCCGCTATTGCGACCGTTGCCGATATTGTCAGCCTTACGGGTGAAAACCGCTTCATAGTCCGCTACGGTCTTAACCTCATCAACAATACCGACCGCCCTGCTCTTATCGCTTTGAAAGAGGTCAGCGGTCTTACCGATAAGTTTGTGGATTCCCATTCCGTGGCATTCGGACTTGCTCCAAGAATCAACGCGGCAGGCAGATTCGGTTCGCCGAAAACCGCAATGGAGCTTTTCCTCTGCGAGGACTGTGAAGAAGCTCTCACATTGGCGCAAGAGCTTGACAGGCTCAATAATGCAAGAAAATCAGCGGAAAACGATATTATTTCCGAAATATATTCCATTCTCGACAACGACCCGTCTATCCTCCGTGACCGCGTGATCTGCGTATGCGGAAAAGGCTGGCACCACGGCGTTATCGGAATTACCGCTTCAAGGATAATGGAAAAATTCGGCAAGCCCTGCTTCATCGCTTCGGAGGAAAACGGCGAGCTTCGAGGCTCGGCGCGTTCTTTCGGCAAATTCTCCGTGTTCGATGCGCTTACTGCCGCTTCGGAAGTCCTTGAAAAATTCGGCGGACATCCCGGCGCGGGAGGTTATACCATAAGATCCGGCATGGGCGATGAGTTCCGCCGCCTTATAAATAAGTTCGCTATGGAAAACTGCAAGGATATGCCGCTGCCCGAGCTTTCAGCCGATATGACCGTTACGTCCGCGGAGCTTACCGTCGATAACGTAAACGGTCTGAACGTTCTCGAACCTTTTGGTACGGGCAACGAAAAACCCCTTTTCCTTATCGAAAACGCAGAGATCGCCGATGTTATCCCTCTTTCGGGAGGGGTTCACTCAAAACTTAAAATAAAGCTTGACGGCGTTCCCCATGACGCTTTGATGTTCAGAGTACAGCCTTCCGAACTGCCTGTACAGCAGGGCGATATATGCGACATGATAGTTACCCTCGGCACAAATACTTTCAGAGACAAAACTTCCGTCAGCATCTTTATTTCCGACATCCGAAAACATAACTTTGAACAGGACAAATATTTCGCCGCACTCGCTGCTTTTGAAGCCCATATGCGAGGTGAAGAACTTCCGCCAAAATATTACCCCGTAATGCTCCCCTCTCGGGAAACGGCGGCGACAATATACAAACTTATACCTAATGACGGTATAACCGCTGACAACCTTTATTTCAGACTAAGCAGCGCGAAGTTGAATTACTGCCGCTTCTGCGCTTCCGTTGAAGCTATGAAACAGCTCGGACTTATCGTCCGATCTTGCGCCGATTCGGTAATTCGGCGTGTAAAGGTATCGCAGAAAGCCGACCTGTTTTCCGCTCCCGTTCTTGTCAGCATTCGGGAAAAAATAAATCAAGGAAATCCTTAAAATATTTACTATTTCAAATACGGATGAAAGGATGATCAGAAATGAATGATGAAAATAACAAAGTATATCGGGATGTACCTATCCCCAATGCTGTCGATGACGCTCTGAATGCGGAATATATTGCGGCTATCCCCGATTATGACGATAATTTCACGATCGAAACGATCATCCAGAAAATCCTCAAAGACGACAGGCAGTACGACCTCAGCAAGATAATTTCCGCATATGAATTCGCCGCTAAAGCCCACGAGGGTCAAAAACGTTCCTCGGGACAGGATTACATTATCCACCCTCTTGCCGTAAGCTATATTCTTCTGGAACTCGGTATGGACACCGATACTATATGCTCCGCCCTGCTCCATGACGTGGTCGAGGACACGCCTGCTACTTTGGACGACCTGAAAAAACGCTTCGGTCAGGACGTCGCTCTCCTTGTGGACGGAGTTACAAAGCTCGGAAAAATTCCTACCAACTCGAAAGAACGTCAGCAGGCTGAAAACGTCCGCAAAATACTTCTCGCCATGTCTCAGGATATTCGTGTCATGATAATCAAGCTTGCAGACCGTCTGCACAATATGCGAACGCTGAAATATCGTCCTCACGAAAAACAGCGTTCAACTGCACGGGAAACTATGAACGTATACGCTCCTATCGCCCACCGTCTCGGCATTCGTGCGATACAGGAGGAGCTTGAAGACCTTTCGTTCCGCTATCTTGACCCTTTCGCCTACGCCGAAATAGAAAATATCCTCGAAAATAAAAAAGAGGAGCGTGAGGCGTTTATCGAAATAATCCAAGAACGTATAGAAGAACGCTTCAAAAAAGAGGATTTCGCCGAACCGCCCACTATCTCGGGACGAGTAAAAAGTATTTACAGCATTTATAAAAAGATTTTTATGATGCACAAAAATATGGACGAAATTTACGATAAGTACGCTGTGAGGATCATTGTTGACACCGTACCCGAGTGCTACAGCGCTCTCGGTCTTATCCACGACATGTTCCGACCGCTCCCGAACCGCTTCAAGGATTACATCGCAACTCCCAAGGCTAACGAGTACAGGTCGCTGCATACTACCGTCCTCGGCAAGGAAGGTATTCCCTTTGAAGTGCAGATACGCACGTGGGACATGCACGAAACCGCTGAATACGGTATCGCCGCCCACTGGAAATACAAGGAGGGCATCAGAGGCAGAGACAGAATGGAACAGCGTCTTGCATGGGTAAGACAGGTCATCGAAGCTCAGCAGACCTCCGATGACGTTGAGGAGATCGTCCGCATTATAAAAACCGATATTGCTCCCGAGGACGTTGTTGTAATGACTCCAAAGGGAATGTCCGTAATACTTCCGATGGGTTCGACCGTTATTGACTTCGCCTACCGAATACACACCGAGATCGGTCACAAGACTATCGGCGCAAAGGTAGACGGCAGGATAGTCCCCCTCGATTTCAAGCTTGAAACGGGTCAGATATGCGAGATACTAACATCCAAAGACCCCGAAAAAGGTCCGAACAGAGCTTGGCTTAACACCGTTTTTACAAACGAAGCACGTTCAAAAATAAGGTCGTGGTTCAAAAGAGAAAAACGCGACGAAAATATTGCCGAGGGTAAAGCCGAGGTCGATAAGCTTTTCAAGCGGCATCATATGCTCATACCCGAAAAAGAACTTGAAAACTTCCTTAAAGACGACTTCTCAAAGCATAACTGCGAAACGCTCGATGATTTCTACGCTTCTGTGGGCTATAAGGGCATTTCCCTTGAAAAAATGCTTCCGAAATTAAAAGATAAATACCGAAAGCTCTACGATGAGAATGCTCAGGAATATGAGGTTCAGGACATCTTAAAGCCTGCAGCAAATAACATGAGCAGCATCATCCTCGACAAAATAAACGATGTTGCAATAAAATACGCTCAATGCTGTCACCCCCTCCCCGGAGATGATATTGTTGGATTTATTACACGAGGCTACGGACTTTCCGTACACTCCAAAAAATGCGTCAATTACTGCTCAGCTTTACAGCGTAACGATCCCGACGAGCTGGATCGCTGGGTCAATATCCAATGGTCGGATACCACAAGATCGCAGTTCCAGACAAGTTTCGAGGTAATTGCCGCCGACCGTGTTGGACTTGTTTACGATATTACCGCGATACTCATGGAATCGCATATTCCGATAGTCCATTCCGCTTCGCGTATGCTGAAAAACGGAAACGCCCTTTTTGAGGGAACTATCGTTATTTCCGGCACGGAACAGCTTAAATCGCTCTTTGAAAAAATCAGAAAAGTCAAAGACGTTATATCCGTGGAGCGTTCGGTTATTTAGAGGTTACCTAAAGCTACACTTGTATTTTTTCGCAGTCTTTCGGCTGCGGTAAAATAAAACGACATAATGCCCGACGCTGTTTTTGAACGGCGTGGGGCGCGATCGACAGAATTTCCGACATCTGCGCTCTCGTTCTGCTGAGAACGAATCTCGCCCGTGAGTCAGGGTAAAGGCTCAAATCCAATTCTTCATCCCCTTTAACTTACTGCTGAACTGTTGCAACAATAATTTATAGGAGGAAGAATCTATGAAAAAAACTCCCGGAACATTCATCGGCATTGCCTCCGCGCTGATCACCGGCTTGTGGACTGCTCCCATACTTATGGGGAATACTGCGTTCGCTGCCGACGATGAAGCGATGTCTGCGCAGGACGAGGTTGAGCTGGAGTTCACCGACTGCGGAGAAAGCATTGCGGTAACGGGATGCAGCCGCTCGGCGGTATGCGTTGAAATACCTGCCGATATGAACGGCAAGCCCGTGACCGACATTGACAGCAACGCCTTCTTTGGATGCACTGAACTGAAAACCGTGGTCATACCGGATACAGTAACTACTATCGGCTACAATTCCTTCTGTGAATGTCAGGAGCTTGCGGAAGTAATAATTCCAGACAGCGTTAAAGTTATTGACGCTTACGCTTTTTACAACTGCAATAATCTGACCTCCGTGGTAATTCCCGAGGGAGTTACTGAAATCGAATGGAGCGCATTCGCTCAATGTTCAAATCTGACCGATGTTACAATACCTGCCACTATTGAAAAGATCGGCTACAACGCTTTTGCAGACACTCCGTGGCTCAAAGCAATGTATAAGGAAAACCCCATGCTGGTCTTCAATAACACCCTTTTTTCCGCAAAGGAAACTGAATGGAAACCAAAAGTTCCCGACGGTGTTACAAAAATAGCCGACAGCGCTTTTGAAGCAAGCGAGTATCTCAGAAAGATCACTCTGCCTGATTCTCTTGAGGAGATCGGCTCATTTGCCTTTGCTGAATGCAATTACTTATCTAAAATCGAGATTCCTAACAGCGTTACCCACATTGGAGAGTCGGCTTTTACAGACTGTATCGACCTCGAAACCGTTAAACTGCCAAAAAGCATTACTTCCATTGAAAAGGACACCTTTGCTTACTGCTCGGGTCTGGAGTATATGCACTTCTCCGAAAGTGTTGAGTCTATCGGCGAATGCGCTTTAGCAAGCTGCAAATGCCTCGGCTCGGTCACTATCGAAAATCACGATTGTCAGATCTTCGATTCCCCTCAGACTATCTCAAATTACTGCGATGATGAAAACGGCTATGCCTTTACAGGCGTACTGTACGGCTATCCTCAGTCCACAGCTGAAACATATGCCGAAAAATACAGTATTGATTTCAGGATCATAGGCGACGTCAATTATGACGGGGATTTCAATGTCGCCGATCTTGTCTCTGCTGAGAAATATCTTCTCGGCGGCGGTGAGATGAACGACTGGAAAGCAGGCGACCGTGACGGCAACAACGACTTCGATGTTTACGACCTCATTCTTATGCGGCAGCAGCTCATTGATTGACTTGTTCGATCAGCTTTCGCTGTCTGCTGCGATTTTAGCAGGGGAGAATCCCTCCCCTGCTCCCATTTGGGAAAAATAACTTTTTTTATGTCGGCTGTGCCTGACTGAAATGACAATATATTTGGAGGTCTTTATGCTGATCAAAACCTTACAGCTCGGCGAACTGAACTCAAACTGCTATATTGCGGTAACAGCTCCCGGACAATGTATCGCTGTTGACGTTGGCGGAAGTCCGAAACTTCTGCTGGAATACCTTAAAATGAACAGGCTCGATCTTGCGAAAATCCTGCTGACGCACGGTCACTTCGACCACATGGGCGGAGTTGAAGCAGTTCGTAAAGCTACGGGCGCGGAAGTTTTCGTTCATGAAAGCGACGCTCCCATGCTTGAAAGCTCGGCGCTTTCTCTACATTCAGCCATTTCTATTATGCCGTTTGAATCAGTTACGAACTATGAAATTATCAGGGATAACTGTATTATCCATGATGGCGATTGCAGTTTCCGCGTTATCCACACTCCGGGACACTCTCACGGAAGCGTTTGCTATGTTTGTGACAACGAACGAATTATTTTTTCGGGCGATACTCTTTTCTGTTGCTCTGTCGGAAGAACAGACTTTCCGGGAGGAGATCCTCACTATATGATGCAGTCGCTTCAAACTCTTTATGACCTCGATGGCGACTACAAGGTATATCCCGGACATAACGAGTTCACAACTCTTGAATACGAACGCAAAAATAATCCGTATATGAAATCGTTCAGAGGTTAAAAATGATCAATAAAAATAACGATTATAAAATGCCGATCGTTCTGATCGGCAATTCTTTTAAATACGAAATAGAATCTATATGCAAACTTTTTTTTCATACGGCTCGATTTAATTTTACAGACGATATTTCCGAAGCCTCGGGAGACAATTATATTACTGCCAAAACCGAAATTGTCGGGAACACTCTCAGACTGTCGGCGGAAGTTCGTCTGAATGGCGGCAATGTTGAATACGCAGAAAAAATGCTCCCCTCGGATTCCGAAAAAAATATCGCCGAACATGAGCTTTGCAGACTGATATACCATATTTTGTGCCGAAAAACAGGCATTACTCCGCCGTGGGGACTTATGACGGGCATTCGTCCCGTTAAAAAAGTAACGGAACTTATAGCGCAGGGATTGTCCCGAACTGAAATAGAAAAAAATCTTTCGGAACGATTTGAGCTTTCCCCTAAAAAGCTTTCCCTTGCCTATGAAACTGCTGTTAATCAGCTCCCTATAGTCCAAAATATCGACCGCTCGGCGGCAAGTCTTTACGTGTCTATCCCCTTTTGTCCTACAAGGTGCAGCTACTGCTCGTTCGTTTCCCACAGCATGGATTCGGCTATAAAACTTATGCCCCAATATATTGACGCTCTTTGCCGTGAACTACAAATAATAGGAAAAATCGTAAAGGAAACCGACACTAAAATAGATACCGTATACTTCGGCGGCGGAACTCCCACATCAATTTTTGCCGAGGATATACGAAAAGTCATGGAAGCTGTCGCTGATAACTTCGACATCGCCCGAATACGTGAATACAGCTTCGAGGCAGGCAGACCCGACACCATAACCGAAGAAAAGCTCCGTGTTATCAAAAATCTTGGAGCTGACCGCATTTCGGTAAATCCTCAGACGCTTAATGACGATGTTCTTAAAGTCATAGGCAGAAAGCATTCGGGCGCGGACGCTCTCAGAGCTTTTGAACTGGCTCGCAAGGTCGGATTCGACAATATAAATACAGACCTTATCGCAGGTCTGCCTACAGAGTCCGCCGAAAGCTTCAAAAACACCTTAGACACGATGATTGGACTTTCCCCCGAAAGTATTACAGTACATACTCTGACGGTCAAACGGTCGGCGGCGCTTTTCCGCAGCGGCAGCGAAAATATGGCTAACCCTGCTGCCGAAATGGTGGATTACAGCATCGAAAAGCTTATGTCTGCCGATTATATGCCCTATTATATGTATCGTCAGAAAAATACTGTTGACAATCTCGAAAACGTCGGTTACGCCAAAAAAGGCTTTGAAAGTCAGTATAATATTTTTATTATGGACGAAACACAGACTATTCTCGGCGCAGGCTGTGCAGCGTCCACCAAACTGGTATATCCCGACGGTCTTATCAACAGGATACATAACTACAAATACCCATATGAATATATCAGCCGCTTTGAGCAGCTTATGGAAAAAAAGCAGGAGGTTACGGAATGCCTGAAAAAAATCAAATCTATACCGCTGAAATAACGGGTCTGACTTCCGAGGGAAATGGAGTTTGCAGGATAGACGGCATGGCTGTATTTGTCCCTGAAACGGCTGTCGGAGACGTTGCGGAAATAAAAATCGTAAAAGTCCTCAGCAGCTACGGCTTCGGCATTGTCAACAAAATAACAGTCCCCTCCCCCGACCGTGAAATTCGGCAATGCGAAGTGTACAAAAAATGCGGCGGCTGCGTTTTCCGCCATATAAGCTATGAAGCCGAATTCCGTGCCAAAGACGAAACGGTCAGGAGCGCGTTTGAACGTATCGGCGGTCTGTCTCCGATATACGATGACTTCATTCCCTCTGAAAATCCCGACCGATACCGTAATAAGGCTCAGTACCCTCTCGCTTCGCTAAACGGTAAAGCTGTCTGCGGATTTTATGCTCCGAGAAGTCACCGTGTCGTGCCTGTTAAGGACTGTCCGCTCCAGCCGAAAATTTTCGCCCAAATAATCGACGTTATCCTTAATTACATCAACGAAAAGCACATTTCAGTTTACGACGAAAAAACACATACGGGTCTGCTCCGCCATATCTATCTGAGACAGGGCTGCTATTCAAAGGAAATTATGGTTTGTCTCGCCGCACGAAAAAATATCAGCAGACAGCTAAACGCTCTTTGCAGGAGACTTACGGATATTTTTCCCGATATACAAAGCATTGTCCTTAACATCAATCCCGACAAAACTAATGTTATCCTCGGAAAAGAATGCCTAACTATATGGGGAAACAATAATATCTCAGATACAATGTGTGGAAATAAAATCGGCATCTCTCCCCTTTCCTTTTACCAGATCAATACACCTCAGGCTGAAAAACTTTATGCAAAAGCCCTTGAGTACGCCGCTCCCCAAAAAAACGATATTATAGCCGATCTGTACTGCGGTGCGGGTACTATCGGGCTGTCCATGGCTCAATATGCAGGAAAAATCATCGGTATCGAAATAGTCCCCGAGGCTGTCGAAAATGCCCGTCAAAATGCTGCTGCAAACGAGATTTCCAACGCCGAATTTTTCTGCGGAGATTCAGGCGAAGTGTTCGCTCAGCTTCACAAAATCACCTGTTCCCCCGACATTATCATTGTTGACCCACCAAGAAAAGGCTGCTCCCAAGAAACCCTCGATAATATCATTTCTTCGTCACCAAGGAAGATCATCATGATCTCCTGTAACCCCTCTACTGCCGCCCGAGATGCTAAATATCTTGCTGAGAACGGCTTTTCTGTTGACAAGGTCTGCGGCGCGGACCTCTTCCCCGGGACTCGGCACGTTGAGTGTGTGGTTTTGATGTCACGAGAAGAAAATGACGCAAAATAGCCATTTTGCAACAATAATAGACTACTCAACTACAGCTCATTCTTTCCTGTAGAGTAGTCTAAATCAGAAAAAATGGAGGTGAAAAAGGTGGTAAGAAGAGTCACATACATCCCTGCAACTAAACCATTAGAGATACAGAAGGTAGGAATTTATTGTAGAGTTAGCTCTAATAAACGTTCGCAGTTAGAGAGTTTGGCTACTCAGATTTCTGCATTAACCAATGCAGTGGCAAAAGTGTCGAAGTGGAAATTAGAAGATACATTTATAGATATTGCATCAGGAAGTGCAGGAATAAAGAGAAAAGAATTTGATCGTATGATTAGAGAATGTGAGGCACATCATATTTCAATAATATTGACCAAAAGCATAAGCCGCTTTGGAAGGGATACAGTGGAAACATTGGAGGGAATTCAAAGGATCAAGGCAGCCGGAGGACGTATTTTATTTCATGAAGAAAATATTGATACAGATGACTATGACAGTTCTCTTCTAATCAGTATATTAGAAGGATTTGCACAAGCTGAAAATGAATCAAGGAGCATGAATATTCGTCTGGGACTTAGCTATAGAGCTGCAGCAGGAACTTCCAAGAATTTCGATAAGGTAATTTATGGATATCAGAAGGATGAGAACGGAAAACTTGTAATTGATAAGGAAAAAGCAGATGTTGTAAGAGATATTTATCATTGGTATCTCAAAGGTGCGAGTATCCTTGGAATTAAACGCAAACTTGAAGAGAATGAAATTTTATCTCCTACCGGACGTCCTACATGGAGTAAAAGAACAATTGAGAATATATTAAGCAACAAAAAATACATTGGAACGGTTAAACTCAATGATTCAATTACAGGAGAACATGAATATATACTGGAAGAACATCACCCTGCAATTATTACAGAGTACGAATTTCGCTGTGTTCAAGATGCCAAAATAAACAGAAGCAATATAGTTACTGATGAAACAGGAACACACAGAAAAAGTACTAAATACAGTTCCAAGAAAAAATAGCCTACTTTGGTGAGTGCATGATTTGGATGTCAAGTCTTTTGAGCCTTTTACAAAATGGCTATTCTACGATATTTGTTGGCTGTTTTCTGATTCATTGATTTATTGCCTAAAGTTCACACGTTGAGTGGTAAGCGTCAAATAACGCTGCGGATTCCATAGCATCGAAATTTCGAGTATAATAGAGTCTAAGCAACTGTATAGACCAAATTAGATATTTCAAAATAGTCTATAGAGCAAGCTGG
>Ga0129308_1001513_pt1 | contig 23901 bp, 19 predicted proteins | sample L827metagenome_FD_94440 | JGI IMG/M metagenome (GOLD analysis project Ga0129308, IMG submission 94440) | Ring-tailed lemur group fecal microbial communities from Wisconsin, USA - L827 metagenome | ecosystem: Host-associated > Mammals > Digestive system > Large intestine > Fecal | place: USA... | reverse complement strand
GAGATGTAGGTGAGTCCATAATTCCCCTGTCCGACCAGTTCCTTGGCCGCGGAAATGTCCGGCGTCAGCGCAAAGATCGCGGGGATGACCGCAAGTCCGGCGATCATGGCTACCATTCCGTCCCCGGAGAGCTGCAGCGTCGTCGTCAGGGAGGCGTCCGCTTTTTTCTTTGTAAAGATGGCCAGAGTCACGCACAGGCCCCATCCCGGCCCCGCCGACCATATGGCCTGCGTGAGCGCTTCCAGCCACGTCTTTGGATCGGCCAGCTCCGCAGGCTTAAATTCGAAAAGGAAATTCAGTCCGTTGATCGCGCCGGGCAGCGTCAGACTTCTGACCGCGATGATCAGCAGACACACCAGCAGAATGGGCAGAAAAATTTTTGAGATCGACTCGATCGCCCGGATCCCTTTATATGTAATAATGCATGCCAAAAGGATCAGCGCAAGAAAGATGCACACGACTGCCACGTTATGGTCGACCATGCTGTTATAGATAGCCTCCTTATCCTGCCCGTAGTATCCTCTGGTCAGGGCCAGTCCGAAATAATACAGCGTCCAGGTGGTCAGGACCGTATAATAGGCCATGGAGCCCCACATCACCAGAGTGACCGTCGTTCCCAGCCAGGTATAATTTTTCCCCAGAAAATCTCTGAACGCGCCCGGCATGCCGTGCCGGGTGGCTTTGCCCATGATATGTTCGCCGATCATGATCGGAAGACAGACCAGGACCATTATAATAGTAAATTCAAAGAGAAATGTCCCCCCTCCGTTTGTCGCCACGACTCTGGGAAATCTCCATATATTTCCCAGGCCCACAGAACCGGCGATCAAAGTTACGGCCACTCCCAACTGCGATGAAAATCCCAAGTTTCCAAGATTCTTTTCTTTCATCAGGCACTGCCTCCTTCCTCTAACGTTCTTTTTCTTTTGTAATGGATACGCACCTCTGATCCCCGCACATCAGGTTTTCTTCTACTTCAAAGATAAGATCCGGGTTATACCCTCTGCGGATCGCAAAATCCACCAGACAGTAGACCGCGCCGATGCGGTCCCAGTTTTTTGCTTTCCATACATCTGCAAATTTGCAGGTGTCCACCACCTCCGTTTTCCGGTTGGTCTCGAAACTGTTATTGATGGCCCACCCGCCTTCCAGATCGATGGGCAGATCGTAATACGCGTCGAGATTTCCGATGGATAAGGGTTTTCCCGCCTCGATCACGCGGCCGGCGATGTTGCTTCCTCTTTCCAGCCCAAAATTTTCAACGCACCGTCTGATCAGCTGTTCGCCCTTCTCTTCCCCCAATTCCTCCACGATCCCTTTGGTGAGATGGTAATAGAGCAGCGCCATGATCTCCGACATCTTGTCCACAACTTCCGCAGAACTCATTTTCATTTGATTCCCTCCGTTTCTTTGCTGATATGATCGCATTTCCCTGGGGGCTCACACGGCCCGCGCAGGTTTCATCCTCTCAGGCCTGGGCCTTGACCGCGCGCTCCAGATCCAGCACCATGTAGATCAGATCTCCCTCATTCTTTCCTCTGGTGGACTGAACAAGACTTACCACGCCCGTGTGCGGGGAACGGATCGTGTCCAGTACGCCGCCGCAGTAATCGGTGATCTCGCCCAGCAGCTGTCCCTTTTCCACACCATCGCCTGCAGATACAAAGCTCACGAATCTCCCCTCCGCCGGCCGCTCGATACAGGAAACCCCCATTGTGGCAGTCAGCTCCCGCTTCTCCCGGATCCATTCCGGTTTTCGGGGCATCTCCAGAAATCCAAAACGGTGGAAGACATTTTTCAGTCCTTCGTAGAAATATTCCACCGAGTCTTCGTCGCTGATCCCTGCGCCTCCGGCTTCCACGATAGCCGCCGGTATGCCGCTGTCCTGAGCCAGCCCGTACAGGGAACGGAAATCAGGATAAGCATAGTCGTTGCCGGCCACAGAAAAAAGCACGTATTCCAGATCAAAACAGGAAGCCAGAGCCAGACTGGCCCGGTTGACCTGCTGGTCCTCCGCCCGGTGCATCTCCGCATAGCGGATAATATGCTCAGAGATATCTCCGCCGTGGAGATCAAGAACGTAATCCCCCGTCCTGGCGGCGCTCCAGATGACGTGGGCGATCCGCTGGCACTCCGTTCCCTGGGGATCCCCCGGATAAGAGCGGTTCAGGTTGCTTCCGTCAAACTGGGAAACGCAGCAGGTGCGGATGGGATACCCCGGCACGTTGGCAACCGGAAACATGACGATGGACCCGTTGATCCGTTCAGGATCGATCTTGTCAAAATCTTCGATAAGCCGGATGATGGCGTCGGATCCGCAGTATTCGTTGGAATGCTGCGCGCCGACGATGGTGATCCGCGGATGGGCCCTGCCCTGGATCACATATACCGGAAGAGAAAGGGCGCCATCGGCGGTTTTTACCTCAATAAAGCCTTTTTCCTTTACAGGGCCGTCCTTTTCTAACATGGAAAGTTCAAGACGTTTCATTTGTTTTTCATTCTCCTTTCAGTCTCAGATGGGAATGCGCATTCACTTTTTATATAAAGCAAGGCCCGTGCCAGGATCGCCCCACCGCACCTTCTGTTTTTTAGCGCCCTGCAGACCGGCGGTTTTCTGCGCTTTTTCTGCCTTTTTTCCTCAACTCCCAACGCCCTTTTTCTCCTGCTCACACCCCTTGAACAGCGTCGTCCCTCTCAAAATGAGAGGTTTCCAGAACCTCCGGCCGCCGAAATGCCCATAAAAAGACAGCCTATCAAAATGAGAGGTCATCCTCTCATTTTGATAGGCTGCGCAATGAGATCCGGGCATTCTACTCCAGACCATACTTTTTTATTTTGCGGTAAAGGGTCGCCAGGCCCACGCCCAGCACCTCCGCGATCTTCTGCTTATCGTTATAGCCCGCCCCGTATTGATCCAGCGCTCTGCGGATCGCCTCCCGCTCCAGATCTTCAAGCCTCTCCGACGCCCCCTGCGGCAGATCTCTGTTTTCCGTCAGATCGGAGGGAAGAAGCGCACAGGTCAGAACGTCGCCGTCTCCCGCCATATTGATCATATACTCCACTGTGTTCTCCAGTTCCCGCACATTACCCGGCCATTCGTAGTGATAGAGAGCTTCTCTGACGCAGCGGTCGATCCCACGGATGGACTTTCTGAACAGACCGCCGTACTTCTCAATGAAAAAATCCGTCAGCAGCGAGATATCCTCCCGCCGCTCCCTGAGCGCGGGTATATTCAGCGGAATGACGTTCAGGCGGTAAAACAGGTCCTCCCGGAACTTCTTTTCTCCGATCATCTTCTTCAGATCCTTGTTGGTGGCGGCCAGAAACCGCACATCCACGTACACAGGCTGGCTGGCACCCAGACGGACCACCTCCTGCTGCTCCAGCGCCCGCAGGACCTTGGCCTGCAGATACAGCGGCATATCGCCGATCTCGTCCAGAAATAAAACGCCCTTGTCCGCAAGCTCGATCTTGCCGATCTTCCCCTTCGGATCTGCTCCCGTAAACGCGCCTTTCACATAACCGAACAGCTCGCTTTCCAGCAGTGTATCGGGGATGGCCGCGCAGTTGATGGCGATGAACGTCTGATCCCTCCGGTTGCTCTCCCTGTGGATGGCCCTGGCAAAAAGCTCCTTCCCCGTTCCGCTGGGCCCTGTGATGAGCACCGTGGATGAAGAAGAAGCGATCTTTCTCACATCCTCCTTCAGCGCTCTTATGCGCCCGGAATTCCCCAATATATTGTCCAGCCCCACGTTTTCTCTGGTGTGGGTGACGCTGACGGCTTTCCTGTTGAAGTCGTCGGCTCTCTCAAAGAGAAACAGCGTATTGTAATCCGGGTCGAAGGAATTGAGCCGCTGAAGTTCGCCGATCAGGAGATAGTTCCTTCCGTTTACCGTGACCCGGTATTCATTCTGATTGGCTCCTTCCCGAATATCCGCTGCCGCCAGACCCCGCCGGATCTGATCCCGTTCCAGCTGAAGGAGACGCGCCGCCGCGTCGTTTGCCTGCACGACCCTGCCCGCCCCGTTTATGACGATGATCCCCTTCTCCACTCGGTCGATGATCGCGCTCAGCACGCCGAGAAACGCCATGGTATGTTCTTTTTCCCGGGCCTCCCGGGCTTTCAGCGAGATCAGGTCTGAGATCTGATCGATGAACTCCATAACAGAATCGAAGTCGTCAAGGATCCGTTTCTTCTGTCTTTCATCGGAACAGGAAAAACAGATCACACCGATGGTCTTTCCATCCACTCTGATAGGCGTATGGAGCTCAAAGGTATCGTCGCAGGTATCCCGCTTTGGACAGAGAGCGCATATTTCATCGTCGCCCGGACTGGTGATGATCTTCTTCTCCCCCTCGGCCAGAACTCTCCTGTATATGTAAGCCTCATTTCTCTTTCCCGGCGGTTCTCCATCCTCCGTGGTGGAAATGACCCGGAAATTTTCGTCGATGACCTCTATATTCAATTTCAGGATCTGGGACAGAACGGCTACATATTTGTCTACGATGTCCCTGAGCTGCTCCAATATCGTCGTCATATCGTCCCTCCGCCGGTCCCGTGTCACGGTGGCGGCCGCCGGATCCCCGCCGCGGCTGCCGGACCGCTCTTTTCTTCTATCATAAGGACTCCCGCCTTCCCTGTCCAGCGCAAAAAAATTCCTTATTTTTCGCATCACAAAAAAGCGGCGCAGAATACGGGCCGGACCGCCGGAATGAAAGACAGATCTTTCACTCCGGCAGACCGGTCCGCGGCTGCCCCGCCGGTTCTCCGCCGATCTGAAAAAATGAAACGTTCACCGCGCCTGCAGAAGCTCTCTCAGTATGGCCGCAGCCTCCTCCACATCGGCCCGGGACACGTCATTGTGCGTCACGAACCGGAAGACGCCTTTCGTATGGGCACCGATCTTGACGCCTTTTTCCAGCATCCGATCCGGCAGACCCTCCAGGATCTCCTTTTCCCTGTCGATGCGGAAAAAAACCAGATTGATCTGCGCCCTGTCCCGATCCACCGTCACGCCGGGGATGGCTTCCAGCAGTTCCGCCATATACCTGGCGTTTTCGTGATCCTCCGCGATCCGGCCCGTCATCTTCTCCAGCGCGATCATGCCCGGCGCCGCCAGCACTCCGGCCTGAGATAGGCCGCCGCCCAGCTTTTGGCGGTTTTTCTTCGCCGCCGCCACAAACGCCCGGGACCCTGCCAGCACGGATCCCACCGGCGCGCAGAGCCCCTTCGACAGACCTACAGCCAGAGAATCCGTGTACTGCGCCATCTCTTTGATATCCGCAGACAGGACCGCCGCCGCATTGAACAGCCGCGCTCCGTCCGTATGGACGGGAATGCCCAGTTCCGAGGCGGTCTCATAGACTTCCCTCATGCGTTCCAGCGGGACCACAGTCCCGCGGCCCAGGGCGTTTTCCATGCACACAAGTCCCGTCCGCGGCGCGTGGATGTCGTCTGCCGGCCGGACGCAGTCCCTTATGTACGACGCCCGCAGAATGCCGTCCTCCGTGGGGACGGCGCGGATCATCGCCCCGGAGAGCGCAGCCGCCGCTCCGCCTTCAAAATCAAGAATATGAGAATCCGCGCTGAGAATGATCTCCTCCCCCGGTCTGGTAAAGCACATGATCGCCAGCTGATTGCACATGGTTCCAGTGGGAATGAACGCCGCGGCTTCCTTGCCGGTCATCTCCGCCGCCATCCGCTCCAGCCGGTGCACCGCCGGATCGTCGTCCAGAACGTCGTAGCCCACCTCCGTCTCATACATGGCCCGCCGCATCTCCGGCGTGGGCATCGTCACGCTGTCGCTTCTCAGATCAATATATCGCATGCCGTTCGCTTCCTTTCTCTGATATTATCACTGCCGCCTGCATCCCTGCATCCCTGCTTCCCTGCTTCTGTCTTCATCCTGGCGGCCGCTTTACGCCCGCCTTCACTGCCGCCCGATGACGGAGTGCAGAAACGCCCGGGTCCGCTCGTTTTCAGGATCCTGAAACAGCCGGTCCGGCGCGCCTTCCTCGATGATCTGGCCGCCGTCCATCATGACGACCCGATCGGCGGTGTCTCTGGCGAAATTCATCTCGTGGGTGACGATGATCATGGTCATGCCTTCCAGCGCCAGCTGCCTGATGACCACCAGAACCTCTCCGATCAGTTCTGGGTCCAGCGCCGAGGTGGGCTCGTCAAAGAGCATGTAATTCGGTTTCATGGCCAGCGCCCGGGCGATGGCGATACGCTGCTGCTGTCCGCCGGAGAGCTGCGCCGGAAAGCTGTCTTTTTTATCCCGCAGTCCCACCTTCTGCAGCAGCTCGTCCACCAGAGGGTCGAGCTCTTCTTTTTTCTTTCTGTGGATCAGCCGCGGCGCCAGCGCGATATTATCGTAGACGGTCAGATGGGGAAACAGGTTGAAAGACTGAAACACCATGCCCATGTTCTGCCGAATTTTCCGGATCTGCTTGTCGTTTCCATTGATCTCAGCCCCATCCACGCTGATCGAACCGCCGTCGATCACTTCCAGGCGGTTGATGCACCGAAGCATCGTGCTCTTGCCGGATCCGCTGGGTCCGATCACGGCCACCACATCTCCGTTATTCACAGTGAGACTGACTTTTTTGAGTACCTGCAGATTTCCGAAACTCTTGCAAATATCTTTTACCTCAATCATTTGGCCTCGCTCCTTTTTTCAATGTAACTGACCAGCTTGGACAGCGGAAAACAGATGATAAAATAACAGAGACCCACCACGATGTACGTCTCAAACGGTCTGGCCGTCATGTTCATGATAGTCTGGGATTTCTTTACAAGCTCCGAGTACCCGATCACCGACGCCAGAGAGGAATCCTTGATCATTCCGATATAGAATCCCACCAGCGAAGGAAAAGCGATCTTCAGGGTCTGGCGGAATATAACGTGGCCCATGGTCTGAAAGTAATTCAGGCCCAGACTCTCCGCCGCCTCCCACTGTCCCTTCGGAATGGCTTCGATCCCGGAACGGGTGATCTCTGCGATGTAGGCCCCGCCATACAGCGTGAACACCAGCACGGTGGTCATATTCAGACTGATGTTTACCCCCACGTGGGGCAGGCCGAAATATACCATGAAAAGCTGGACCAGAAGCGGACTTCCACGGAACAGCTCAACGTAGACCCGCACGATCCCTCTGATCAGGCGGAAACGGCTGGTGAGAAGTATTCCCGCAGCCACGCCGAGGATGGTCCCCGTGGCGATGGCCATCAGCGCCAGCTTCAGGGTCAGAAAGAACGCCTCAAAAAACATCCCGCCGTATGCGGGCAGCCAACTGAAGTCCATGCCTTACCTCCTCTCCGTCTTCGCCGCGAACCAGCGCCTGTAGCAGAACCGGCACACAGCCAGGGCCAGGGTGGTCACGCCGTAATACAGAAGCATCACAAATGTAAAGATCTCCATACTGCGGAACGACTGCGAATTCAGGATGGAAGCCACCTGAGTCAGCTCCTTTACATCAAGGATCGACAGCACGCTGGTCCCGAAGATCACAAGCACCATCTGGTTGGTGATGGATGGAAACGTGTCGCGGATCACCTGGGGACAGATGATCCTGGTAAATACCTGGGGCCGCGACAGGCCCAGACAATCCGCGGCCTCCCACTGGCCTTTGGGAATGGACTGGATCCCGCCTCTGAGGATCTCGGAATAATAGGACGCGCTGTTGGCCACCAGACCCAGCATGCCGGCCTGCATGGGAGACAGCATGATCCCGAACTGCGGAAAGCCGAAATAAATGAAGAACAGCTGAACAAGCAGCGGAGTATTGCGAAAAACTTCAACAAAGGCGGTGACGATGGGGTACAGGACCAGCGGTCTTCTGTGAAACCGCACGATGGCGAAAAGCATGCCCAGAAAAAAGGAGAAGAGGAATGCCGCCGCGCTGGTCTCCAGAGTGACGGCGGCTCCTCTCAGCAATTCGGGCAAATGATATATGGGAAAAAGCCAATCTAAAAACATACGCATTCTCCTTTTTCAGTCTGCCGATGGGATGTCGGAAAGCGATAAATGAATGCACAAAGCCGGTCCGTCCGGCAGACGCCGGACAGACCGATAAAAAACACATCAGAACGAAGGATTCAGTTCGCTTGACGGAGGGGCGCCCACCCATTTCTCAAACAGCTCGGCGTTTTCTCCGGAGACATTGAAGTTGTAGACAAAGCGGTTTATGTAATTGATCCACACCTGATCCGCCTGCGGCAGCATCATGGCGTTATAGCTGACCGTGTCCAGCGGATCGCCTACGACCTTGAGCCCGCCGGCCTGGCTGGCCTGGTACAGCAGGAAGTTGGCATCCTCCGCAAATGCGTCTACCTGTCCATTTTTTACAGCCACGATACCGTCAGTGGGGTTCGAGAAGTAGACCAGTTCCAGCTCCGGACGCCGCGCCTTGAGCACTGTATCCAGGGTAGCGCCCTTGACCACTCCCACCTTGGCGGTGGCCGGCAGAGAGTCGATGCCTGTGATCTGGCTGTCCTCCTTCACCAGCAGTCTCTCGCTGGAAACGATATAGGTGTCGGAAAAACCTACCTTTTGGGCCCGGGGAAGAGTGGGTGTGGAATTTCCCATAACGATGTCCGCTTTTCCCGTTTCGATGGTCGCCACTCTCGTATCTGAAGTCACCTCCAGCAGCTCCAGTTCCGCATCCAGAGAATCGGCGATCTTCTGAGCCACGTCGATCTCAAAGCCCACGTACGTCCCTTTCTCATCCTGATAGGACAGCGGGACGAAGCCGGAAATGACAGCTACCGTCAGCTTCTTCGTACTCAATACTTTGTAAAGGGTACTGTCATATCCGCCGTAGTTCCCGCCGCCCCCCGAGCTGCCGGACGAACCGCAGCCGGCGAAGGCCAGAGTCAGCATCAAAAGCGCCAGTGCCAAACATGCCGGTTTATAGTAGCGTTTCATTTTAATTTCCCTCCTTTAATTTTAGTAATCTTTTTAGTAAATTAACTCAAATCTCTTTCTCCTTTTGTCTTGTTGGTTTATTCTAGCACGCGACTTTTTAATTGTAAACACGTATTTAGTAAATTTCAAAAATAATTTTTTAATATTCAGTCTAATATCCCAGAATATTTTTCGTAATATCGAGGAAATCTCACTTTAAACGCAATATTATTTTGTAGATCCAGTCCGGCCGCTTTAATGATTTTTAATTAATATTCACTAAAATAGCTTGACTCGTTCAGCTATTATTGCTAAAATCATCACAAGAATATTCTTTCATTTCTAAATCAGAAGAAAATCAGAAAGGTTGGGTGCTCTCTCATGAAGAAAATTCTAAACACACCGGAAACATTCGTGGACGACATGCTCAGAGGCATTTATCTCGCTCATTCCGACATGCTCACCTTCGTCAACGACGATCTCCATTCCATGGTGAAAACCAGGATCCGGCCCGGCAAGGTAGGGATCGCCACCGGCGGCGGCAGCGGGCATCTGCCTCTGTTTCTCGGTTACATCGGAGACGGCATGCTGGACGGATGCAGCATCGGGGAGATCTTTCAGTCCTCCAGCGCGGAGCAGATGCTGGCCGTGACGCGGGCCATCCATTCCGGCGCCGGCGTTTTGTACATCTACGGCAACTACAACGGCGATAAATTCAATTTCCAGATGTCCTCCGAGATGGCAGACTTTGAAGACTCCATACGCGTGGAATCCGTGGTCGTAAAGGACGACGTGTCATCAGAGGATCCGGAAACGCGCCGGGGAGTAGCGGGGATCTTTTTCGTGTACAAGTGCGCCGGAGCGGCTGCGGATGAAATGATGAGCCTGGACGAAGTCGCGCGGATCGCCCGAAAGGCGGCGGACAGCGTGTGTACCATGGGCGTGGCCCTCTCCCCCTGTATCGTTCCCCGGGTAGGTCATCCCAGCTTCCAGCTTTCCGACAATGAAATGGAGATCGGCATGGGCATCCACGGCGAACCGGGAGTCCGCCGCACAGAGATCCTGCCCGCCAACCAGATGGTGGACGAGATGATGGAACACATCTTCCGCAATATGACTCTCGGAGACGGCGATGAAGTCTCCGTTCTCATCAACGGACTGGGCGCCACCCCGCTGGAGGAACAGTATATTACATACCGCCGCGTCCACGAGACGCTGCGGGACGCCGGCGTCAGGATCCACAAAGTATACGTGGGAGAATTCGCCACCTCCATGGAGATGGCCGGGCTTTCCATCTCCGTTTTCAAATTGGACGACGAGCTGAAGCGCCTGCTGTCCAAGCCGGCGCACACGCCGTTTTTCACACAGATCCAGCTGTAAAGGAGGAATCAGCCATGCTGCTCACTGCTAATGAATTGAAAGAAGTGTTTCTGTCCTGGGCCGCCGCCATGGAGGCCAACAGGGACTATCTCATCGAACTGGACGGAGTGGCCGGAGACAGCGATCTCGGTCTCTCGATGAACGACGGCTTCAGCGCAGTCCGCGGGTTTCTGGAAACGTTCAACGATCCGGACCTGGGAAACCTGTTCTATTATGCCGGAAAGACCATGGCCTCTTCTGCGCCCTCCAGTCTGGGGACGCTGATCGCCTCCGGCTTCATGCAGGTTGGAAAGACGCTGAAGGGCTCCACGTCCCTGGAACTGTATAACATTTCATCCGTCCTGGAAGCCCTGGAAGCGGGAGTGATCCAGCGCGGCAAGGCCAAACTGGGCGAAAAGACGTTTCTGGACGGTCTGCACCCGGCCATCCTCGTCCTCCAGTCAGCGGAAGAGACCAGCGATCTGACGCTCCTGCTCAAAAAAGCCCAGGAAGCCGCCCGCGAAGGGGCGGACAGCACCGTGAACATGGTGGCCAAGCACGGACGGGCCGCTGTCCGCGGCGAACTGTCCGTGGGTCTGCTGGACCCCGGCGCCGTGGTAGCCTCCCTTCTGGTGAGCGCCATGTGCGAAACCCTGTTGTCTCTGCTGTAACGGTTTCATCTGGAAGCCCCTGCGGGGTTATTTGAAGGGTTACGATTGATAATTATTTCCTTATCATATATAATGTTTATTATTTAATGAGTTGGATGGTGTTTTCATGACTTTAAAAGAGATCGCTCAATCACTGAACGTTTCACCGGCTACCGTTTCGCTGGTCATGAACGGAAAGCCAGGCGTCGGCGCAGATACCCGCTCCAGGGTGCTTCAGATGCTGCGGGATCAGGGATATGAGGCAAAGCCGTTCTCCGCGCCCGTTCCCCCCACAGCTTCCAGGCAAAAAAGTATCCGCTTCTTCAAATATACAAGCAACGGCTATCTGGTCCACGGCAACGACGGCTTCGTCACCTCTATCATCGACGCCATCGAGATCGAAGCCCGCCGCCTGGGCTACGCGCTGGTCATGACCTCCTGCCAGGAGACCATGCTGGACGAGGTGTTCGCCATGATCCGGGAAAATCCCCTGGACGGAATGATCCTGATCGGCACGGAATTTATGCCTCAGCACTATCACTATCTGGACAACCTGAACGTTCCCGTCATCGCCGTGGACAATTATATGCACTACTGTTCCATCGACAGCGTATCCATGAACAACCGGGATACCGTATACACCGCGCTCTCTTTTCTGTATTCTCTGGGACACCGTCAGATCGGCTACCTTCAGAGCCGGTTCCAGACTCCCAATTTTATGGAACGCTATGAAGCCTATCGCTGCTCCCTGGAACAGCTGGGGATCTCCTTCAGCACCGAGTTCATCTACCATGTGGGCGCCACCGTGGAGAGTTCACTGGAAGATATGAACGAACTTCTGCGGCAGGGGCGCAAATTCCCCACCGCGCTGTTTGCAGACAACGATACCATCGCCATCGGCTGCATCCACGCGCTGGAACGAAACGGCCTTCAGATCCCCGGAGACATTTCCGTCATCGGCTTCGACGATATTCCTTCCTGCAAAATAATCGAACCGCCGCTCACCACCATGCGCAGTTCTCCGGAATATCTCGGCTTCAACGCCGTAAGGCAGCTGCACGCGCGAATCAACAATCCCAACCTGCCTGTCACAAAGATCCAGTGCAACGGCGAATTGATCTGCCGCAAGAGCACCCAGAAGCGGCCGGACGGCGGCAGTCAACAGCGGACGCGATGAGACCGGAAGGAACCTGGACGGTCAGGGCCGCAGGATGAGATACTCCTGACGGCCAGATCCGCAGGACGAGATAATCCCGACGGCCAGAGCCACAGGGCGAGATACTCCCGACGGCCAGAGCCACAGGGCGAGATACTCCCGACGGCCAGAGCCGCAGAACGAGATAATCCCGACGGCCAGAGCCACAGGGCGAGATACTCCCGACGGCCAAGGCCACAGGACGAGATAATCCCGACGGCCAGAGCTGCAGTAAAAGATGTAAGCCGATGGCCAGGGCCGCAGACCAAGTCCTGTCCATTTTACAAAACAGCGTCCATTCCGCCTTTTTCAAGCCGGAATGGACGCTGTTTTCTTGTACGTGATTGTTCTGACGGACGATGACGGACGATCCCGCACCGGGCCTGCGTTTACAGCTTCGGAGCTGTTGTTTTACGTTTTCGCTCCCGCGCGGCGCCTGTTCGGAATCCCCGGCGGTCTGCCAGTCTCCGGCGGCTGTCAGCCCCGGAGGGATGCTGGTCTCCCGTAGATTGCCAGGATTGCTGGTCTCCAGCGAACTGCCGGCTCCTGATGGGGCGCCGGTACCCGGCGGCAGTCAGCAGCCGATCAGCAACGAATCCAGATCGTAAATAGGCCAAATTTAGATTTTTTTCCCGATCTCCCCGAAAAACAGCTGCGAAATAGGCGAAAACACAATAAATAATTGATTCTCGCCTATTTCGCAGCAAATATCAAGAGAATATCGCTGTTTTTTACGTGATTCTCGGGGATTTTTATTTTTTTTTGCTGTTTTCACCTATTCCGGAATCCGGCTAGCCCGCATCCCGCCCATTCCAAGATCCGTCTATCCAAAGCACCCGCGATACCGCGCTCCTCCTATCACGGATCCAAAGGATCCTGCAGCCAGATCCGCCTGATCCGTCGGATCAGCCGGCTGCCGCCTATCCCCGAATTCAAAATAAGGGAGCGAACGATCTGACGCTGCAGTCACAGTAAAACGCCCCAGTGCCATACCTTCTCGCCTTTGATACAACCGATCTTCAAATAAGCCAAAAGAGCGATGGCCAAAAAAAGAGGGGCTTGCCGCAGATCATCATTTTGCGGCCGCCTCTCTTTTCTGTGTTTTATTGGTCTCCGTCCTCCAGCCGGCGGGGAGACCGCTCCGTCACGACCTGCAGTCAGAACCCGCCGGCGCAAACCGCCGCAGATCCATCCGGGCAGCCCTCGCCCACGGGCCGTCGGGCCGCCGTTACGCCGTTGCCCCGTCATTGCGCTTCTGTCATTGCACTACCGTCAGGCCGCTCTTTCTTCCGGTCCGCTGCTTCCTGACTTTTTCACAAAATGCCCGATGACCGCTCCGACTATCGTTCCCAGTATACAGGGCACGATCCACGTGAAGCCCACGTCGGCAAAGGGTATAGAAGCCACGAGACGATCCAGTCCCGGGGTGGAAACCGTCAGAATTCCGTTTCCCTTCATCGCGTTGAAGGCGTCATAAGCACCTATCACCATGGATGTAATGATCGCTCCTTTCCACGCGGCGTCGCTTGGAATGAACTTTCTCAGCAAGCCCAGGATCGTCAGCACGATAGCCATGGGATACATAAACAGGAATACAGGAGCGGACCACTGAATGATCTTGTTTACGCCGCCGGACGCCTGCACCACACAGATGATAGCAATGATAAAAGAAGACGTCTTGAAGCTGACCTTCCCCTTCGTCATTTTTTCAAAGAAATCGGCTCCGATGGCCGTCAAGCCGATAGAAGTAGTCAGGCAGGCAAGGATGACTGCAATGCCCAGAGCTACCATACCGCCGTTTCCGAGAAGCGTCCTGACAACACCTACCAGCAGCGCCGTATCGTCAATATCGGCGGGGAACAGCTTTTCGCTGCACGCGCCCAGATAGAGCAGGCCGCCGTAGACCACGAACAGTCCCACAAATGCGACGACCGCAGCGTTTCTCATGATCTTCATCTTATCTTTTTTCAGCGTGTAGCCCTTTTCCGTGATGGTACCCACATAGATGGACGCCACCGCCAGTCCCGTCAACAGATCGCCCAGCTGATAGGCGTATATAAAGGCGTTGGAGAAAGAATTTTCCACGTGTCCATCCCCTACAGGCACCCCTATGGGACGGATGAAGGCCATCACGACGATAAACAGCAGAATGGCCAGCAGGATCGGCGTCAGATATTGGCCGATATAATCCACGATCTTGGATTTATTGTTTACAAACAGGTAGGTCAATCCGAAATAGACGATCAGAAAAACATAGACGCTCCAGGAGGGCAGATCCGGAAATACGCCCTGAAATCCTGTTTCAAAGGCCACGCCGCCGGTCCTGGGCGTGGTGATGAACGGAATGATAAACAGACCGCATGTCATAAATGTTTTCTCAAACCAGGTCCCTACCGGGCGGGCGATGTCCGAAAAGCTGTCACCCATATTCGCCGTAGCGATAATGGATAAGATCGGAATGGCGATGCCGGAGAGCGCCAGCCCTGCTACCGCCGGCATCCAGTGCGCTCCAGAATCCAGTCCGATCCCCGGCGGAAAGATCATGTTTCCCGCGCCGAAGAAAACTGCGAATACAGCGAATCCAACGACCAGACTATCCTTTAATATTTTGTTCATAGTATCTTCTCCTTCTGATGCCGCTTCCGCCTGCGCCGGTCAGGCCTCATCGCGGAAGCGAAGACTGGATATAAATGATAACAGTCTCTATAAGAGCAATTCCTATGCCAAAACGATCTCCCTTTCATTTCTTTTTTCTTTTCTCCGGGTAAAAAGCCGCAGACGAGGTATTTTCCCCCTTTCCCTTAATATCGTTGAAATTTCAGCCTTTCTTCATTCGACAACATCCCTCAAAATTCGCATCATTGTCGAATTTCGCCGCCAAAAAATGTGTCACACTGTAAAATAAAATTTACATTGAGACAGCAAAAAAAAATTATAAACGATACACACTTGACAGCGCGGCCGAATATTATTATATTATAAATTACTAATATAACCTGTGCGGATCTGCAGTCACTTAAACGCCGTTCCGCGCCCGAAAGGAGTTCCTATGTCTTCCAGTTCCAAATCACCTTCCGATGTCAACATGATCTCCGGCGCCAATGCAGTCTCCGGTGTAAAAGTAAAAAAGATCGCCTCCGTGGCCGCCCAGTGCGTTGCCTGCGGCGTCTGCGCCAAGGCCTGCCCTCTCGGAGCCATTTCCGCAGCCGGCGGTCATTCCGCCGCTGTCAGCACGGATAAATGCGTGGGCTGCGGCAGATGCGCCGCCGCCTGTCCGGCCGGCGTGATCTCCATGATCCCCCGGCCCGCGCCGTCCCCTTCAGACGGCGGTCCAACCGTCTCATCCGCACCGGCTGCCGGATCCTCCGACAGACCGGCTACTGGCGGATCACACTCAGGATCGGCTGCCGGATCCGCTTCCAGTCAGGCCGCCGACGTGCCTCACTCCGCGCCGACGGCTGGCTCCGCTGACAGACCGGCCGCTGGCTCCGCCGACAGACCAGCGGCCGCGTCCCTCAAATCCACAGCAACGTCCTCCGGACCTGCCTTCCCTTCGGCCCGCGGCGCCGGGAAACACTGGTATGATTATCTGTGGATCGCTTCCGCTCTGTATCTTACCCTGGGATTTTTCAACATATTATTCGCCTGGCTGGGGCTGATCTGCTTCCTCGTTCCCCTGCTCCTGGCCATTTTCGGAGGCGGTAAAGTCTACTGCCACAAATACTGCGGCCGGGGTCAGCTATTTTCCCTCCTGGGCGGAAAGCTGCGGCTCTCCGCCGGACGGCCGGCCCCGGCCTGGCTGCGCTCCCGTTGGTTCCGCTACGGCTTTCTGGCCTTCTTCATGACCATGTTCGCCAACATGCTCTACACGACCTGGCTGGTCTTCTCCGGCGCGCGGACCATGCATCAGATCGTCACGCTGCTCTGGACCTTCAAGCTGCCCTGGAACTGGGTCAGCGTCGCAGGCGTCGCTTCCTGGGCTGCCCAGTTCGCCTTCGGCTTTTACAGCGTTATGCTGACCTCCACCGTGCTGGGGCTCATCACCATGGCACTTTTCCGGCCGCGTTCCTGGTGCGTCTACTGCCCCATGGGCACCATGACCCAGGAGATCTGCCGACTGAAAAATCGCGGCGGCCGGAGGTAAAACTCCGTTTGCCGCACCCCCATACATGGCGCCCAAAGCATTTTCCGGTCAAAGTGCCTGCAAAGTGTCTGCAGAGTGTTCGCAATGCACCTGCAAAATATCTCACGCCGGGCGCCTGACAGATAAAAGGAGAAAACTCATGATCGATATGACGGAACAGGCAAAGGAAGTCTCTGAGCTTCTCAAAGTTTTGGCAAATGAACACCGGCTGCTCATACTCTGCGCCCTTCTGGACGGCCCTCTGGCAGTCAGCGAGATCAGCGGTCGCGTAAGAGGCATCGGCCAGTCAGCCGTCTCCCAGCACCTGGCCCGGCTGAAGGCGCTGGGGATCCTGTCTTCCAATAAAAAAGGCCAGCACGTATTCTACGAGATCGCAGATCACCGCGTAGAAAAAGTGCTGACCGCACTGAAAGAAGAATACTGTTCCTGATCAATTGTTTCGGCGGTCTACCGCTAACGGTATTTTTTCTTCGAGGTAAATCCCCTGCCCCGCACTTCACTGACCTGATTGATGATGAGGAAGGCATCGGGATCGATCTCTGAGGCCATCCTCGTAAGTTTCGGCAGTTCTCTGTTGCTGATCACGGTGAGGACCACCATCTGTTCCTCCCTAAAATGTCCGGTGACGGAGCGCACCAGCGTGGATCCCCGATCCAGAGACTTCTGGATCATGGCGTTGATCTCCTCGTATCTTCGACTGATGATCTTTACCTGCGTCTGGCTCTTTCCTGCCAGCAGTACTTTGTCCAGCACCACGGTATAGATCAGGACCACAAGGATCCCATGAAGCACCTGCTCGGCCGTGGAGTGAAACATCTGCAGGATCAGAATGCCGCAGTCAAACACGTAAAGCGTGGCCGGCACAGAAAGACCGAACAGCCGGTTGAGCAGCAGAGGGGGAATGTCCATGCCGCCTGTGGACGCCCCCTCCCGAAGTACCAGTCCGATGCCGATACCGATCAGTCCGCCGGCGTAGACCGCCGCCAGCAGCGGGTCGTCGGTGAGATGCGAAAGCTGTGGTATCTTCTGAGCGCAGGCCAGCAGCGCCGGATAGGCAAATGTGCTGACCAGCGTGGTCACTGCAAAATTTTTCCCCAGTACGGCCGCTCCCCCCAGAAACATCACGCCGTTAAAGCACAGTACAAAGGCGGCCACCGGCAGTCCCAGCAGATGCTCGAAAAACAGGGCCAGTCCGGTGCTTCCGCCTGTGATCAGTCCTGCGGGCACGATAAACGCCGCCACGGCCACAGCGTAGACCGCATTTCCCAGCAATACCATGATCAGCCTGCGCAGCGTCTCTAATACCGGACTGTCCCCTTGGCCGCCGTGCGCTTCCCACTTCTTCTTTTGCTCCATCTCCGTCACCTCCGCCGCTAAAATGCCTGCTCTTTCTATTCTTCTCCAAAATATATCCATTAAAAGTTTTCTTCTAAAACACCATTCGCCCTTCGGGCTCACTTTCACAGGAAAAACGTGTGCAATCCGCCAATATCGCTTCCCCATATTCCCGCAATAAAAAAAGGCCCTCCTCTATTATAAAAGGAAGCTCCCAGCTTGTCACGCAATACTTTCACGAATTAACGCATAAAAGCGTCTCTATTATCAATCTTATGCGCACCCCCTGCGGCACACCGGCTTGTCAGTTAGCCGGCTGGCAAGCACATGACCCACGCTCCGGCTTTTTCTAGATTCCCTCCTGCGATGCATTTCTATTCTCTATTATAACCGCTTTTCATCAGGCTGCAACAAGGAAGATGATATCGGCTTTTCCGGTGCGTTCCACACAAGCCTTCCTGCGCGCCGGGAAAGTTTTTTGTTTTTGGTGTTGACTTTAAAATTGTATCGTTGTATTATAATGCCAAGCAACAAATTGAGGGAGTTTTTCCTTCTATACTGATAATGGCGACGACAGGGTAAAGTAAGTGAGTTTCCTTTGTTTACAGAGAATCGGATAAGATGAGAACCGATAACAGAGCGCTTTCCGAAGTTCCCCCTTGAGCTGATGCGTTGAACCTATAGTAGATGCGTCCGGGTTCTCCCGTTACAGAGATACGGATAAATGATTGTCCTGAGAGGCCTTTTCCTGTAAAAGGCAATGAGAGTGGTACCGCGGGTTTTCCCGTCTCTTACGAGACTGGAAAACTTTTTTTATGCAGCGAAAAGCACCACGCGTACCGGAGCAAAAGAAAAAACCGGTCCGACAAGGGACCGGTCGGTGAGCAGAAACCGAGGCGGCGAAAAAAGCCGGAACGGTTTCTGCATCGGTATGGAAATTAGCAGCAGCAGTTGTCGTTGCTCCCGCCTAACAGACTGCTTCCGCAGCTGCAGTTGCAGATGAGAATAACCAGCAGTAAGAAGAAGAACAGAAGGCTGTCATCAATTCCGCCTCCGTTGTTGCAGTTAAACATAAAATTGTACCTCCTTTTGGGTTAGCAGATTATCTGCTTTATGTTTACAAGATATGACGGAGCATCCGGATTGGTGACAGCCCGCCGGATAAAATTCACAAAGATGGACCAGCTGAAATGAAGCGAACCAATCAGAAAGTATGGAAAAGGCCGGACCGCCTTTTCCCAAAAATGGAGGTTGAGAGAGATGATTTGGAACGTACCCGTAGAAACCATGAGCAGAGACGAAATGCATCATCTGCAGAGCGAGCGATTGAAAGACACCGTGTCCCGCGTTTACCAGCGCGTGGATTTCTACCGCAGGAAGATGCAGGAGCTGGGTGTGGAGCCAGGCGATATCCACACCATTGACGATATTGTAAAACTCCCCTTCACCACGAAGAAAGACCTGCGGGATAATTACCCCTTCGGTCTGTGCTCTGTTCCTCAGAGCGAATTCGTGCGCATCCACGCTTCCTCGGGAACCACGGGCAAGCCCACGGCGGTGCCGCACAGCCGGAAGGATCTGGATCTGTTCGCGGAGTGCGTGGCCCGTTCCATCTGCTGTGCCGGCGGTACCCAGGAAGATACCGTTCAGGTCTCCTACGGCTACGGCCTGTTCACCGGCGGTCTGGGACTTCACGACGGAGCCAGCCGTCTGGGCGCAGGCGTCATCCCGGCCTCCAGCGGAAATACGAGAAACCAGCTGACACTCATGCGGGATTTCCGTCCCACGATCCTGGCCTGTACGCCGTCCTACGCCATGTATCTGGCGGAATCGCTGGCGGACGAAGGGTACGGACCCGACGACATCGCCCTGCGCATCGGTATCTTCGGCGCAGAGCCCTGGAGTGCGGAAATGCGTTCCAAGATCGAGAAGGGGCTGGGAATCACAGCACACGATATCTACGGTCTCTCTGAGATCATGGGCCCCGGGGTTTCCTGCAGCTGTCAGATGCAAAACGGCCTGCACATCGCTGAGGACCACTTCTATCCGGAGATCCTGAACCCTGATACGCTGGAACAGGAAGCGGACGGCGTGGTGGGCGAGCTGACCTTCACCCATCTCACAAAGGAGGCCATGCCCCTTCTGAGATACCGGACCAGAGACCTGACCAGCCTGGATCACTCTCCCTGCCAGTGCGGCAGGACCAACGTCCGCATGGGCAGGATCATCGGTCGCTCCGACGATATGCTGATCATCCGCGGAGTCAATGTATTCCCCTCTCAGATCGAGAGCGTGCTGCTTGAGGTACCGGAGGCAAGCCCCAACTATCTCATCATCGTGGACCGCCAGGGCGTTCTGGACACCATCGAAGTCCAGGTGGAGATCGACGACAAGTACTTCACCGACGAACTGGTCGAGATGGAAAACATCCGCAAAAAAATCAAGCAGAAAATTGACAACGTACTGCGTATTGGTGTTATAGTTAGATTAGTAGAGCCCAAGACCATCGAACGCAGCCAGGGCAAAGCGAAGCGCGTGATCGACAAGCGCAGCATTTAACATTCCGATATCCAGCAGGGAGGAAAACAACATGATTGCAAAACAGTTATCTGTCTTTATTCAGAATGAGCCGGGACGGCTCCTTGAAATAACCGAAGCGCTCAGCGCCGCCAACGTAAACATCTCCGCTATGAACATCGCGGAAACGGCGGATTACGGCATCGTCCGCATGATCGTGGACGACACGGAAAAAGCGGTAAAAGCCCTGAAGGCGGCCGGCGTCATCGCCCGCTCCACAGACGTGCTGCGCATCATCGTACCTGACGTACCCGGCTCCATCAACAAGATGCTCATCACTCTGGCCGGAGCCGGCATCAACGTTTCCTATATGTACGGCTACTCCAACAACGGCGAAGCTCCCATGGTCATCCGCGTCAGCGATACGGAAAAAGCCGCCGAAGTACTGTCCGGCGTTGGCATCCATTAGATAACCATATGCTGCGGGGCCGCTGTAATACGGGACTGCAAACTGCGGATCCCAGTTCCCGGATCCCAGTTCCGGCCTAGCGCCGCATAATTGTTCTGCACGGTAGGTTCGGCAAGTCAGACCTGACCTGGCCGGCACGGCGTGGCTGGCCGGTTCGGCTGATCCGGCCGGTTTAACATGGCTGGACGGCTAAGTTGATTCAATCGGGTTGGCATAGCTGGCTGGACGACATAGCTGATCCGGTGGGTTCGGCATGGCTGGACGGCATAGCTGATCCGGTGGGTTCGGCATGGCTGGACGGCACATTCTGTTGGATCGGTTCGGCCTAAAAATTGATGTGGCGGGCTTGAGCCCACACGGTTTTCAGCTCCGAAATAGGAAACCGACAGTTGAAATAGGTGAAAACAGCAAAAAAAATCGATTTTCACCCATTTTTAAGTAAAATCCGATGGGAATATCCAATTATTTGCAGCAAAATAGGTGAGAACTAGTAAAATATCTGGTTTTCACCTATTTTTTCGCTCTTTTTATGCAAAACCGGCAAAAAAACATAGATTTCACCTAAGCCCCCGGCCCCCTCAATACTTTCCCCTCTCCGCTCCCTTCCCCATGCGATCCAGGCAAACCGACCTTCCCCTCTCTGGCGTCTCCAGCCAAAGCATGCCCCGAACTGACCCTGCGATCCGTTGCGTGTATCCGAACTCAGACTTGATCCCAGCCCGGACGGAGTCAACACTGTCCGGGCTGTTTTTAAAAAGCTTAAACACTACACGCGTGCCTGACATTCCATGCCCGCTACGCAGCGCTCACAGTACATGCGCAGTCTTCACCCGCTCCCCGCCGGTTTCAACACATTCTCACAGGGTAAACTCATCCGCGGTCCGACATCTTCGCCGGCATCACACATGATCTTCGCCGGCATCACACATGATCTTCGCCAGCACGAAACACGATCTTCGCCAGCACGAAACACCATCTTCGCCGACATCACACATGATCTTCGCCGACATCACACCAGCTGTCCAGACATGTTCTCATACCTGACCTCCATGCCGGACGGCTATGTTTGCGGGCGAAACGCCGCGCCGGAACAGACACTCCCGTGGAACAGGACTTCGCTGCCAGGCCAGCGCAGCGTTCCCCACACGTCAGTGGACCGAGGACTTCTCACTGCAGATGCAGATCGTTCAGCAGGCGGCCCAGTGCCGCCGCCTCCTCCTGACTCAGCGTGATCCCCCGTCTCATGCGCGTGTGCTCTTCACACCAGTCCCGTATATCGTATTTCTCCGGCTTTCCGTTCCAGGATACCAGATTCAGTTCTCTGGTCCAGCCTTTCCCATTGGAAGATAAAACCCCAAAATGCTCTTTTAATACGAACGAAACCTCCCGTTCTCTCTCAGTTTCCGCCATAGTTCTCCTCCTCTCACGTTTCTGTATTCCTGGCGTTTACCTTATCTCCCTCCTCCCTCTTTCGGGACTGCTGATGAAACTCCGTTAAAAACGCGTTCCTTCTTTCCCCTGGGATGAAAAGCGAAATAAAAAACGCGTCTTCTGTCGGCAGCATTGCCCCTGTCGTCTCACTTCCGGCCGGTCGTGTATCCTCATCATACATTATTTGTAATTATTTGTCAATCATGCATTTCGAATTATTTCCATAACATTACATAGCATTGCAGTCTCAGACCATCGAGCCATCACATCGCTGCACACTCGATCATGAACTCCTCCACAGCTGCACCCTTGACTATTTTGCCATTCCCCGTTGCACATTACCCGCCCCCCCTGAGTCATTTCGCATACGGACATTATGTCCACTGACCTTCGCTTTCCCGGCGCTCATCTTCCAGCCATTACATCTCTATCCATTACGGCCTCCAGACGTTAAGCTAGGCCGTTATGCTAGGCCGTTATGCTCCGGCTGTTATGACCTCCATCCCTTCGGTCTCGACCCTTCACAGCGGTCAGTCTCACAGCATGGCTGGCCGGTTTCTTCATCTCATCTTCACGGAGGGATCACCGTTCTTCACCGGATCTATGGTAATATTTTCATTATCCGCTTTTGCCGCTGCCTGCCCGACGCAAATCCTCAATTTTATTGCCAGACACAGGCCCGCCATCGTCAGGGGCAAGCCCGCAATTTCATTGCCCCACGCCCTCAATTTCATTGTCGAATACAAATCCGCGATTTTATTTGACACCGCCCCGGATAACAGATAAAATCTTCGAGGGAGTTTCGTGACAAAGACAGAACGACAGACGAAACTAAAATCAACGTATATAAAAGCCGGTACGGCAGCAGACCGGCGGATGAATAGACAGCAGAAAAAACACACAAAGGAGCAATATTATGAGCGTATTAATCGCAGAACACGTGACCCACGGCTTCGGCGGCCGTAGAATTCTGGAGGACGCCTCCTTCCGCCTTTTGAAAGGCGAACATGTGGGACTGATCGGCGCCAACGGCGAGGGCAAAACTACATTTTTGAATATCATAACGGGAGCGCTGTCCCCCGACGAGGGTAAAATACAGTGGTCTAAGCGCGTAACGGTGGGATATCTGGATCAGCACTCCACCCTGAAAAAGGGGATGAGCATCCGCGACGTGCTGCGGGACGCCTTCCGCAGCTATTACGATCTTGAACAGGAGATGCTGGCGCTGTACGAAAGCATGACCACCGCGGAAGGCGAAGACATGGACGCCATGATGGAGGATGCGGGAGAGATCCAGCAGCTCCTGGAGCACAGTGGGTTCTACACCCTGGACGCGAAGATCGAGGAGGTGGCCAACGGGTTGGGACTGGGCAGTATCGGCCTGGACAAGGACGTGTCCGACCTGTCCGGCGGACAGCGGACCAAGGTACTGCTGACCAAACTGCTGCTCTCCGACCCCACGATCCTCATTCTGGATGAGCCCACCAACTATCTGGATCAGGAACACATCGAATGGCTGACCCGCTACCTGAAAGACTACGAGAACGCCTTTATTCTCGTCTCCCATGACATGTCCTTCCTCAACCAGGTGGTCAACGTCATCTATCATGTGAACGACGGCGTTCTCACCCGTTACAGCGGCGATTACGAACAGTTCCAGAAGATGTATGAGGTCAAACGCAGTCAGGAGATCAAGGCCTACGAAAAACAACAGCAGGAGATCGACCGCATGGAGGATTTTATCGCCAGAAACAAGGCCCGGGTAGCCACCCGCGGCATGGCCAACTCCCGTCAGAAAATGCTTGACCGCATGGATGTGCTGGAAAAGCCGAAAGAGAAGATCAAACCCACCTTCGGTTTCCGCGCGGCGCGCACGCCCAGCCGCTACATCGT
>Ga0129308_1001510_pt1 | contig 23907 bp, 27 predicted proteins | sample L827metagenome_FD_94440 | JGI IMG/M metagenome (GOLD analysis project Ga0129308, IMG submission 94440) | Ring-tailed lemur group fecal microbial communities from Wisconsin, USA - L827 metagenome | ecosystem: Host-associated > Mammals > Digestive system > Large intestine > Fecal | place: USA... | reverse complement strand
TGCATCGGCGGCGCTTTGCGGAAATTTTGCGCCATCCATGCGTTGCAATTTTTTGAAATACGCCCAGTATTCCTGCAAAATTGCGCCTTTGTCTGACGCAAAATTTGCTCGCAAATCGCTCTTACTGCATGATGCGGTGTTGCCCTAGGATGCCCGGCGTTGCTGCCGTTTATCCGGCGCAAGCGGCCTCCGGTGAAAAACTCCCGCCTCTTTGCAGAGGCGGGAGAGGTCAGGGCTTCGGATCGCCGACAGAGCCGTCGCCCTTCAGTTTGTGATAGACTTTCATGTTGGGACCGGGGGCAGGTTCAATAATGGGTTTTGCCCGCTCCTTGCCGCTTTTGGCCTTGCCTTGAAGCTCCGGAACAGGCGGGGCGTCGTTGCGGGGCTGCGTATGGGTCCAGTCCGGCCGGGCCATACCCTTTTTCGCCATAAAATCACCTCGCGGATAGTCTGCCCGTATGGAGCGCCGCTTATCCGGCCGGTGCCCCACAGTGGAAACTATTGGAAAGTCTCTGAAATATGATTGTTTTTGTAGTAGTCGCCCAGCTTCGTGAGCATCCCCAAGGAACAGAGGTCGATGCCGGATGCATTGATAAGCGCCTGAATCTCCGGCGGCAGGGAATTCCAGTAGGCTTCCATTTGAGGGTCTTCGTATTTCATAGCATCACCGGATGTAGCTTCCCCTGCATGGCGGCGTTTTATGTTCCGGGCCGTAAAAACAAAAGCCACGAGAAACCAGTAGTTTCTCGTGGCTTTTGGTACGCCGTGAGGGATTCGAACCCCCGGCCTTCTGGTCCGTAGCTACGGCCCGAAAATTTATCCGGTGCTTTCCAGCGCTATTCTGGCCTTTTCGCTCCAGTTCCAAATCCTGTTTGGGCCTGTTCACTCCATTGTTTCCATAGAAATATTTCGCAGTATGGGTCAGTATATGGGTCAAAACTCATACTAACGCCCCTGTCAAATGCCGCAAGCCGATAATACCAATCCTGCCGAGATACCCTGTACAAGCCATTACAGTTTCATCGCTGCAAAAGATTCCTGTTCAACTTTGCAGTTGTTTTCTTTCATGAAGTCAAATATCTCCCTGTATGGATTTAACAACGGATATTGCATAGCTTTCCTGTCTTCTGCCGTCAGTGGACGATAGTACCCCGCCGTGAAGCAGTCCTTCAAAGTTAACAGATCCATCCCCATTGGTTGGAAGGGGATACCGGTCTTTTGTTTCAGATTCTCCAGGATCAAGAAGCCGTGAGGGTCCAAATCTCCGTGATGAAAATAGATGGCATCTGGCTCATTGGAATACACCATACGCAAAAAATTTGCCCGAACAGAATTAGGAAAACCGCCCAAATATATCTTCATCCGGACTCTCAGATTCGACCCGAACCGTGATTACAAAAGGCTCCTTCCCTGACGCAGCAGTATCGTCCCAGAACTCAGCTCCAATGTAGGATACCGTGTGTCCCTTGCGGCTATAACGAGGCTTATCTCCATCCTGATCACGTTGCTTGCCATGTACCGAGCCCAGCAGCGTTCGTTTGCTCTTTCGGTTGCCCAGAACATTAAAAGTTTTGTTGGTAGTAAGACAATAGCGAAGCGCATCCAGAATAGTGGTCTTACCCACGCCATTGACCCCAATCAGATATGTGATTTGCTGGATGTCCAGAAGATCGTCTGTAAAATTGTGCCAATTGATCAGCCGCAGGCGGTGCAATGCGATCATGTATCTTCCTCCTCTCCGGCCTTCCGATATTTATTCAGTTCTTCCATCGTCGCGTCTCTTGACGCCTTCAGTACATTGTCAGGCAGGGCCAGGATCACTGTTGGATAGATCTCAATTTTGGCATTTTCGTCTGTCAGACGGTCCAGTGGTCTTGCCAAATTATAGTTCTTCAAGGTTCGCAGTGCGCCTTCCAATGTGGGACGGTCCAGCTTGCGGGGAAGATTCAGCTTCTGAAATTCGTCCTGAATCTCTCTAACCGTGACGGTAACGTGCTCTCCGTCCACTGAGAGCTTTTCCCTTTTTTGCAGATACAATAACCGGAAAATCAGATTTAAGACTCCATCGGAACAGATGACTACTCTGGAAAAGACAGCAAACAAAACTCATAGGCAGTTGGCCAACAGGCTGAAAAAGCCAGAGAAAAAGATGCTCCTGCGCCTTGTAGATCTGGAAGCTGCCCTGCGGGACCAGGCCTGCCTGAACAGTTTTATATCCGGCTACCGCTTGGCCCAGGGTATCCAGCAGGAACTGCTGGCAGACCTGCCGCCCTACAACTTCGAGGACGAAGATGAGCGGCAAGCCTGCCAACGAATGTGGGAGGGCTGAGAAATGGCAAAAAAGCGAGCGAACGGCGAGGGCAGTATCCGTAAGCGGAAGGATGGCCGCTGGGAGGGCCGCTACACAGCAGGACATGACCCAACGACAGGTAAGACCATCTACAAGAACGTCCTTGGTAAAACACAGGCGGAGGTCAAAGAGAAACTGAAAAAAGCCATTGAGGAAGCTGGCAAGCTGGATATTGCGAGAGCTGGACAATACACAGTAGGACAGTGGCTGGACCTCTGGCTGGAGAACTACGCCAAATTAAAAGTCCGCCCCTCCTCCTACCAGACCTACCAGGGATTCATCAAAAACCATGTGAAGCCATCCATCGGAGACATCCCACTCTCAAAGCTGACCACCATGGATCTCCAGCAGCTCTACAAAAAGCTGCTGGAAAGCGGACGGGTGGACCGCGTTGAGGCGAAAAGCAAACCCAAAGGGCTGAGTGCCAAAACGGTGCGGAACATTCACCAGATGATCTCCTCCGCTTGCGGATTCGCCGTAAACCAGAAGCTGCTTGCCAGCAATCCCGCCAGCGCCTGCGCCCTTCCCCGCATTGAACGCAAGGAAATGAAAACCATCCCTCCGGACAAGCTGACCTCCTTCTTCGATGAAGCCAAAGAAAGCGGTGTATTCGAACTCTACTACATCGACTTGCTCACCGGCCTTCGGCGCGGAGAACTGCTGGGACTGAAATGGGATGACGTCGATCTGAAAAACGGCATTCTCCACGTCCGCAGGCAGATCATGCGGCAGAACGGAGCTGTGGTAGAGGCGCCGCTGAAAACGAAAAACTCCTACCGCAGCATTGCCATCCCGGCAGACGCAGTAGAAGTTTTGAAAACGCAGAGAGAAAAAGTTGGTTGCGGCAGCGAGTATGTATTCCCATCTCCCACAGGCGGGCCGATCTCGCCAGATAGCGTCCTGCATATGCTCCAGCGGGTACTGAAGCGGGCGGGATTGGAACGGGTCAGATTTCATGACCTCCGCCACACCTTCGCCACCCTGGCCCTGCAGAACGGTGTGGACGTAAAGACCGTATCCGGTATGCTGGGCCACTATTCCGCGGGCTTCACCCTGGACACTTACGCCCACGTTACCACCGCAGCACAGAGAACAGCGGCGAATACCATGGGAAACATCCTCTCCGGTGCTGTCCGGTAATTTCCGCATCTGGGTCAGCGTTCGGGCCAAGTACTGAGCAAAACACTGATCACGAAACATTTTACAGGAAAACGCAAACAAAAAGCTCCTGAGATCTTTGATCTCAGGAGCTTTTTGGTACGCCGTGAGGGATTCGAACCCCCGGCCTTCTGGTCCGTAGCCAGACGCTCTATCCAGCTGAGCTAACGGCGCATGTCTTACAGACAGCTTAGTTATAGTAGCACGGCTCAAAGAAAAATGCAAGAGTTTTTTTGAAAAAATTTTCACTTTTTTCAGAGACTTGTAAATGCACGTATTCTGTGCTAAAGTAGCACATGACAGAAAGAAGAAAGTGGTGGGCCTATGGAGAACAACACCTTTAAGACCGTTACATTCGGTGGCTTTGCAAAACAGGACGTCATTGATTATATCGAAAAAAACGCCCGGGATTCCGCCGCTGTACAGGAACAGCTCCGGCAGGAGAATGAGAGCCTGAAGGCGGAGGTCGATGCGCTGCGGCTGCAGGTAGACGGGCTGAGGACCCGGCTGGATGCCATGGATGTGGAACGCAGCCGTCTGACGGCGGAGCTGGAAAAGGAGACCCGGCGCCGGCAGGAGCTGGAACCCCTGGAGCCGGAGGCGGCCCGCCTGTCTGAAGAAGTGGAGCGGCTGCGGCCGGATGCGGAGGCCTATGCCCAGTTCCGGGAGCGGATCGGCGCCATTGAGTGCGAGGCCCGAAAGCGGGCAGCGGACTTGGAGGCGGCCTCCCAAGCCCAAATGCGCCGGACAGTGGAGACGTTCCGCACCCAGTATCAGACGCTGATGCATACATTTAATAATACGGCGGCCCATGTGACGGGTGAGCTGAGAAAAGTGGAGGTCAACCTGACCCAACTGCCCCGGGCCATGGACCAGGCCGGCGTGGAGCTCAAGGAACTTGAAAAGCTTTTGGAGCAGAACGGTGGGCAGAACGGATAAAAAGCGCCAAGGAGCCGGACGCACAGTCCGGCTCCTTGATATTACAGGAAACCATAGGTGCCTCCGATGAAAATCCGCTTTTTGAGCGGAAAAGCAGACCCTGCTGAAAAAGACGTATAGAAGTGCCCGGGACTGTTAAAAATAAAACGAAAATAGAAACAAAAATAGAGAAAGAATACGTTTGCGAAAATATACGTACACGTTTGCGTTTCATTATTTACAAAAACCCAGAAAACTTTTGTGCAAATGGAAGAAAACGATTTCCCATGAAAATAATTCTTGCAGAGATGGAAAAGGTGCACTATACTGATGCTGTAAGCTGACCGTCCCGGGCGGGCAATTGTATTTGTGGAATGTGTGACACTCCCGCGGATTTGTCCGTTGCCTGCGCGGCGCGGCAGTGATAAGATAAAGGAACGGTGAGAGAGTTTACTGTACAGGAGAGAAGGTGAGATACGGATGTCCCTGGAAGCAATCGAAAAAGTCACGGAAGTGGAACAGAAAAGCAAGGAGCGCAGGTTGGCCGCGGAAGCTGAGGCAAGACAAATCGTTGCCGATGCGGAACGGGCGGGCCTTGCGCTCTTGCAGCAAGTGCGCGCGGATGCGGCGGAGGAAGGGAAGACCCTTTTGCGCCAAGCGGAGGAGCGGGCGGCAAAGCGTGCCGCTGAGATCGACGCCGGTGCGTCCAGCGAAGCTGATGGGCTGCGGCAGACGGCGGAAAAGCACCTGAAGGAAGCCGCGGAGTTTATTGTCGGAAGGGTTGTGAAGGACTGATATGGCCATTGTAAAAATGAAGAAGCTCCGTGTCATGGCCATGGCCGACCAGCGGGACATGCTGCTCCAAGGGCTGTTGCATCTTGGCTGCGTGGAGATCAGTGAACCCGGCGGCCGATTGTCGGACCCCGCCTGGGCAAAGCTTTTGCAGCGGGAGAATTCCGGACAGCTGGCCTCCACAAAGACCGAGATTACGGATGTGGACACCGCCCTGGCAGCTATCAAAAAATATGCGCAGATGAAGGATGGCCTGTTCATCAAGCGGCATCCCATTTCAGAACAGGAGTTTCTTGGTAGCAGCACAGTGGACCGGGCCAGAGAGGTCAGCCGGACCATCGGCGGCCTTTTGCAGACCCTGACCCGGCTGCAAAATGAGGAGAGCCGTTTGGCAGCCAAGCGGGCGGCTCTGCTCCCGTGGGAATCTCTGGACATGCCGCTGGAGGCGGAGGGGACGGCGAATGCGGTGTTCCGCATGGGCGTCTGTCCCGGAGGGACCGACACGGGAGCCATCCGGGCAGAGCTGGCAGAAAGTGCCGCCGAGCTTTTCGAGATCAGCGCGGACAAGCAGCAAGTCTATTATCTGCTGCTGTGCCACCGGGCGGAGGAGCAGGCGGTCATGGAGATCCTGCGGCCCCATAACTTCAGTGTGGTGACCTTCCAAGGCACCACCGGAACGGCGGAGGAAAACCTGCGGGCGCTGGACTGCCAGCTGACAGAAAACCGGGCCGCCCAGGAGAAGGCCACTGCTGAGATTGTGAAAAACAGTGAGGCCCGGGACGCGATCCGGGTCTACGCGGACCGGCTGGCCACCGAGGCCGCCCGGGAGACCAACACAGAGCGCCTGATGACCAACGGCACCATTGTCTTTTTCGAGGGCTGGGCTCCGGCGGAGAAGATGAAGGATGTGCAGGCGCTGCTGGAGAAGCATGGCTGTGCCTGGGAAGCTTCCGACCCCACGGAGGAGGAGATCCCTGACGTGCCGGTCCAGCTGAAAAACAACTGGCTGACGAAACCGCTGAACATGGTGACGGAGATGTACTCCCTCCCCAGATATGACAATGTGGACCCCAACCCGCTGATGGCGCCGTTTTTCATCTTATTCTACGGTATTATGCTGGCGGATATGGGCTACGGCCTTCTGATGATTCTGGCGGGGCTTTTCATCACCAAGAAGTACCATCCCAAGGGAACCATGGGGCATATGTTCAATTTGGCGACCTTGTGCGGTATCAGCACCTTTGTCATGGGCGCCCTGACCGGCGGCTTCTTCGGCGATTTCATCCCGCAGCTGGCAAAGCTCATCAATCCCGCTAGCACACTGGAGCTGCCGGCGCTGTTTACGCCGCTGAACGATACCCTGATGATCCTGATCGGCTCCATGGCCCTTGGCCTGGTCCAAATCGTCACCGGCATGGCCATCAGCTTTATCCGCAAGGTGAAGCGGGGGCAGTATCTGGATGCCCTCTTTGAGGAGGTCACCTGGTGGGTGGTGTTCGCCGGCATCGGCTGCATGGCGCTGGGCGTCACCAATGTGGTGCTGTACGCAGGCATCGTGCTGGTTTTTGCCGGACCTCTGATCACCGGAAAGGGCTTCGGCAAGATCATGGGCATCTTTGGCTCCCTGTACAATCATATCACGGGCTATTTCGGCGATATTTTGTCTTATGCCCGTTTGATGGCCCTGATGCTGGCAGGTAGCGTTATTGCGCAGGTGTTCAATACGCTGGGCGCCATTCCCGGCAATGTCATCGTGTTCCTGCTCATTTCCATGGCAGGCAATGCGCTGAACTTTGCTTTGAACCTGCTGGGCTGCTATGTGCATGACCTGCGTCTGCAGTGCCTGGAGTATTTCGGCAAATTCTATGAGGACGGCGGCAAGCCTTTCCGGCCTCTGGCAATTCAAACAAAATACGTGGATATTGAATAACATGAAGGAGGAAATTCACTATGGGATTCTTTGAAGCATTTGGCGGTTTGGCACTGGCGCTGCTGGGCGCCGGCCTCGCGGCAGTTCTTCCCGGCATCGGCTCCGCAAAGGGCACCGGCATCGCCGGTGAGGCGGGCACCGGCCTTTTGTGCCAGGACCCCTCCAAGTTCGGTAAAGTCATGATCCTGCAGGTTATCCCCGGCACCCAGGGCCTGTACGGCCTGGTGGTCTGGTTCTTCGCCATTTTCTCCATGGGCCTGCTGAGCGGCACCGCCGCCGACATGTCCGTGCAGGAGGGCCTGCGGTACTTCGCCGCCTGTATGCCCATGGCGCTGGGCGGCCTGTTCTCCGCCATCGCACAGGGCCGCGTGGCTGCCGGCTCCATCAACATCCTGGCAAAGAAGCCGGACGACTGGTCCAAGGGCATGGTGCTGTGCATCACCGTGGAGTTCTATGCCATTTTGTCCTTGCTGGCTTCCATGCTGATGATTATCAATATCGCCTGATCCCACGGAAAGGGGATTGCTATGAACGGAATCGAAAAAATCACCCAGCGCATCGAGACGGATACACAGGCGGAGATCGACCGCATCCTGGACGATGCCCGGGCGGAGGCCAATGGCATCGCTGACCGCTATCAGGCACAGGCGAATCATGAAGCCGCTGAGCTGGCGGTCAAAAACCAAAAGGCTGCTGAGGAGCGGGAGGAGCGTTTGGTGAGCACGGCGCAGATGGAAGCCCGGAAGGTGGGTCTGGCCGCCAAGCAGGAAATGGTGGAAAAGGCCTATGACCTGGCGCTGGAGAAGCTGTGTTCCATGCCGGACGAGCAGTATGTCAAGACGGTGGCGGACCTGCTGGTCCAGGCGGCTCCCAATGGCCGCGGCGCCGTGATCTTTGCTCCGGCGGAAAAAAAGCGCATCGGTGAGGCCGCTGTCCGCGCGGCCAATGCGCAGCTGAACGGCGGCAAGCTGACGCTGTCGGAGGAGACCCGGCCCCTGAAGGGCGGCTTTATCCTCTCGGACGGCAAGGTGGAAGTCAACTGTTCCTTCGATACCCTGGTCCGCCTGCAAAAGACGGAGACCGCGGGAGAGGTGGCAAAGCGCCTGTTTTCTGAGATCTGACAAGGAGGAAGTGTCTTGCGAACAACAATCAAAGACACCGATTACCTGGCGATCTCCGCCCGGATCAAGGCCATGGAAAACGGCCTGCTGACCCGGGAGCGTATGGAGCAGGTCCTGGAGGCCCGCACCGACGAGGAGGCGTTGAAGCTCCTGCAGGAGAGCGGCTATCCCGAGCTTTACGCCACGGACCCGGAGTCTCTGGACGCGGCGCTGTCCGCCGCCCGGGAGGAGACCCTTGCCGATCTGGCGGACAGTGCGCCGGATCCCAGGTATATCGATATTTTCAAGCTGAAATATGATTATCACAATGTAAAGGCCATTTTAAAGGCCGGTGCCATGGGCGTGAGCCCTGACCATATGCTGATGGACATGGGCCGTGTTCCCGCGGCGGAGCTGAAACAAGCCCTCCAGAGCGGCGAACTGGAAAACCTGCCGCCCATGGTGGCAGCCGCCGCGGCGGAGGCCCGGGAGGTGCTGGACACCACCCGTGACCCCCAGCTCAGCGACATTGTTTTGGACCGCTGGTGCTATCAGGATATGGACGCTGTGGCGGAAACCACCGGCAGTGCGTTTCTGCATGGCTATGTAAAGGCCCAAATCGACGCAGCCAACCTGCGTTCCCTGATCCGCACTATCCGTATGGGGAAAAACGAGACGTTCCTTGCCGGCATTTTGTTTACTGGCGGCGAGGTGGCGGAGGACGCTGTTTTGAAGGTCAGCGCCGGAAAGGGCAGCGGGCTGAAGGAGCTCTACCAGTCCACCCCGTTCCGGGCCGCGGCGGAGGCCGGCGCCCAGGCACTGAGCGGCGGTCCCCTGACAGAGTTTGAGAAGCTCTGCGATGATGCTGTGAGCGACTATCTGGCGGGGGCGCAGTTCGTTCCCTTCGGAGAAGCGCCTTTGGTGGGATATCTGGCAGCCAAAGAGACGGAGTACACCAATCTGCGCATCCTTCTCATCGGACGCAGCACCGGCCTGCCGGCGGATGTGATCCGTTCCCGGCTGCGGGCCAGCTATGTGTAAGGCGGGAGGTTGAGTATGGCTACAACGTATCGCATCGCCGTGATCGGTGATTGGGAGTCTGTCATGGGCTTCCGTGCTCTGGGCCTGGATACCTATCCGGTTACCTCCGTGGACGAGGCCAGGGAGAAAGTGAAGGAGCTGGCCAAGACCGACTGTGCCGTGATCTACCTCACGGAGCAGCTGGCCAAGGACATGGATGACGTCATCTCCCGCTACAAGGATGAGCTGCGTCCCGCCATCATTTTGATCCCGGGCCGGGAAGGCTCCTTGGGCATCGGCAAAAACAATATCCAGCGGGCCATCGAACGCGCGGTGGGCGCGGATATCCTCTAAAGCAGTCCGCGCTGAAGCGCGGCAGTCCTTCCGCGAATCTGATGAAAGAAGGTTTTACAGTTTGAGCGGTAAAGTTGTTAAAGTTTCCGGACCGCTGGTTGTGGCCACGGGCCTGGCGGACGCCAACATGTCCGACGTGGTCCGTGTAGGCCCCCAGCGTCTGATCGGCGAGATCCTGACCATGAAGGGAGACACCGCTTCCATCCAGGTCTATGAGGAGACCTCCGGCCTGGGTCCCGGCGCCGAGGTGGTCACCACTGGTGCGCCTATGAGCGTGGAGCTGGGCCCCGGCATGATCGAGGGCATTTACGACGGCATCCAGCGTCCTCTGGAGAAGATCGTGGAAAAGGTGGGCGCCTGCATCACCCGTGGTGTGGAGGTCCCCGCCCTGGACCATGAGAAGAAGTGGGAGTTCACCCCCACTGTCCAGGTGGGCGACAAGGTCATCGGCGGCGATGTCATCGGCACCGTGCCTGAGACCTCCGTGGTGCTCCATAAGATCATGGTGCCCCCTAAGATGAGCGGCACCGTCACCGATATCAAGAGCGGCTCCTTCAACGTGACGGAGACCATCGCTACCTTGAAAACAGAAGACGGCAGGGAAGTGCCCCTGACCATGACCCAGAAGTGGCCTGTTCGTGTGGGCCGTCCTTACAGCCACAAGTATCCCCCCAAGCGCCCCCTGTGCTCCGGCCAGCGCATCATCGACACGCTGTTCCCCATCGCCAAGGGCGGCACCGCCGCCGTGCCCGGCCCCTTCGGCTCCGGCAAGACCGTGGTGCAGCACCAGCTGGCCAAGTGGTCTGACGTGGACATCGTGGTCTACATCGGCTGCGGCGAGCGCGGCAACGAGATGACCGACGTTCTGCGGGAGTTCCCTGAGCTGAAGGACCCCCGTACCGGCGAGTCCCTGATGAAGCGGACCGTGCTGATCGCCAATACCTCCGATATGCCCGTGGCCGCCCGTGAGGCGTCCGTGTACACCGGCATCACCATCGCCGAGTACTTCCGCGACATGGGCTATGACGTGGCCGTTATCGCCGACTCTACCTCCCGCTGGGCCGAGGCTCTGCGTGAGATGTCCGGCCGTCTGGAAGAGATGCCCGGCGAAGAAGGCTATCCCGCGTACCTGGCCTCCCGCCTGGCCCAGTTCTATGAGCGCGCCGGTTCTGTGGAGTGCATCGGCTCCGATGAGCGCCGGGGCAGCCTGACGGCTGTGGGCGCCGTGTCCCCTCCGGGCGGCGACTTGTCCGAGCCTGTGTCCCAGGCCACCATGCGTATCGTGAAGGTGTTCTGGGCCTTGGATGCGTCCCTGGCTTATAAGCGCCATTTCCCCGCCATCAACTGGCTGAACTCCTATTCTTTGTACCTGGACACCCTGAAGCCCTGGTTCGATGAGAACTTCGGCGTGGAGTTCATGCAGAACCGCGGCAAGGCCATGAGCATCCTGCAAAGCGAATCCAGCCTGAACGAGATCGTCCAGCTGGTGGGCAAGGATGCCCTTTCTCCCGGTGACCAGCTGACGCTGGAAGTGGCCCGTATGGTCCGCGAGGACTTCCTCCAGCAAAACGCCTTCCTGGACATCGACAGCTATTCCAGCTATGACCGCCAGGAAAAGATGCTGGCCATGATCCTGCGGTACGAGACCCTGTGCCGCAGCGCCATTGCCCAGGGCGCTTCCGTAACGGACCTGTTCTCCATCCCTGCCCGTGAGAAGATCGGCCGTGCCAAGAGCGTGCCCGTGGAGGAGTATCCCCAGGCGTATGCCCGCATTGAGGCCGAGATGGAGCAGCAGATCGAGGAGATAGCCGCTCAGGGAGGTGAGAACTGATGATCCGTGAATATAAAACCGTAGAGGAGATCGTAAGTCCTCTGATGATGGTCCGCATGGTGGAGAACGTCACCTATGACGAACTGGTGGAGGTGGAGCTGCACGACGGCTCTATCCGCCGCGGCAAGGTGCTGGAGGTCAACGGCGATACCGCGGTCGTCCAGCTGTTTGAATCCGCCGCCGGCATCAACCTGGCGGACGCCAAGGTCCGTTTCCTGGGCCATCCGCTGCAGCTGGGCGTGTCCAGTGATATGCTGGGCCGCGTGTTCAACGGCATGGGCCAGCCCATCGACGGCGGCCCCGACATCCTGCCGGAGGAGTACCGCGACATCAACGGCCTGCCCATGAACCCCGCCGCCCGCGACTACCCCAACGAGTTCATCCAGACCGGTGTTTCCACCATCGACGGCCTGAACACGCTGGTCCGTGGCCAGAAGCTGCCCATTTTCTCCGGTTCCGGCCTGCCCCACGCCAACCTGGCCGCCCAGATCGCCCGTCAGGCCAAGGTGCTGGGGGACGAGTCCTCCAACTTCGCCGTGGTGTTTGCCGCCATCGGCATCACCTTCGAGGAATCTGAGTTCTTCGTCAGCGAGTTCCGCCGCACCGGCGCCATCGACCGTACCGTCCTGTTCTCCAACCTGGCCAATGACCCGGCTGTTGAACGTATCTCCACGCCCCGTATGGCCCTGACCGCCGCCGAGTATCTGGCCTTTGAGAAGGGCATGCACGTGCTGGTCATCATGACCGACATCACCAACTACGCCGAGGCGCTGCGTGAGGTTTCCGCCGCCAAGAAGGAGGTCCCGGGCCGCCGCGGCTTCCCCGGCTACCTGTACACGGACCTGGCCACGTTGTACGAGCGGGCCGGCCGCCGTCTGGGTAATCCCGGCTCTATCACCCTGATCCCAATCCTGACCATGCCTGAGGATGACAAGACCCACCCCATCCCCGATCTGACCGGTTATATCACCGAGGGCCAGATCATCCTCAGCCGTGCCCTGTACCGCCAGGGCATCCATCCTCCCGTGGACGTGCTGCCCTCCCTGTCCCGTCTGAAGGATAAGGGCGTCGGCAAGGGCAAGACCCGCGAGGACCACGCCGACACCATGAACCAGCTCTTTGCCGCCTATTCCACCGGTAAGGATAACAAGGAGCTGATGTCCATTCTGGGCGAAGCGGCTTTGACCCCCACGGACCTTCTGTATGCCAAGTTCGCCGACGAATTTGAAAAGCGCTACGTGAACCAGGGCTACGAGGAAAACCGCTCCATCGAGGAGACGCTGGATTTGGGCTGGGAGCTTTTGAGCATCCTGCCCAAGAGCGAGCTGAAACGTATCAAACCCGAGTATATCGAGAAGTACTGGCCCAAGAAAGACCAGGAATAAAGGAGGGGGTAACCAATGGCGAATATCACGGTGAACCCCACCCGTATGGAGCTGACCCGCCTGAAAGGCAAGCTGCGCACCGCCCAGCGGGGCCACAAGCTGCTGAAGGACAAGCGGGATGAGCTGATGAAGCAGTTTCTGGACACGGTCCGGGAGGTCCGCGCCCTTCGTGCCGAGGTGGAGGAGGAGCTGATGACGGTGCACAAGTCCTTTACCGTCGCCTCCGCCCTCATGTCCTCTGAGGCTTTGGAGCAGGCACTGCTGTATCCCAAGCAAAGCGTGGAGCTGACCATGACCAGCCAGAACATCATGTCCGTCAATGTGCCGGTGTATCACTTCCAGACTAAGACGAAGTCGGACGCGGATATTTATCCCTACGGCTTTGCCGCCACCTCCGGCGAGTTGGATACGGCGGTGGATGCCTTGGGCAAGGTGTTCCAGAAGATGCTGAAGCTGGCGGAGATCGAAAAATCCGCCCAGCTCATGGCGGAGGAGATTGAAAAGACCCGCCGCCGCGTCAACGCCTTGGAGTATGTGATGATTCCCAACACCCAGGAGGCCATCCGCTATATCTCCATGAAGCTGGATGAAAACGACCGTTCCACCACCACCCGCCTCATGAAGGTGAAGGATATGATCCTGAAGGAATCCTTGGAGGAGAAGAGAGCCGAAACCGCTAGAGCCGTAAGCATTTTCGGCTCCGAGGGTGAGGCCCCGAGTCAGGTATAAGGGCGGTTGTACCGTCTCTATACCGCTTCTACGATGAGCCTAAAAGTGAAAACATGAGAAAAGACGGTACTACATGGGACTGCTCCCAGTAGTACCGTCTCACTCATTTAAGGAACTATAGAAGATTAGGTGACAAACATGATGCTTTATGATAAAGTAAGAAGAAGTCACTTCTTTGCTCGACCATCTGTTCCCTTTTTAATCCTGGGGACTTGATCAGATAATCCATCATGCTCTATTTCGAAAATTTTAATCACTGCATTTTGGTTTCGTGCTTGAAATGCATATGCTTGATCGCTCCAAAGGGAAAGATAACTCTCAATTTCTTGGAAATTGCCAACCCTGTCAGTTAAATATTCGTACATGCTTCGAGAAGGCAAAATTAGTGCTCCGCCTTCTAGCTGCCCTTCTTTAATTCCAAGTGTGAGACGATTTAAGGCTCGATGGCTGGACGAGATATTCCCTGTTTCCCATTCAACACCAAAGAATTTTCCGCTTGACAGTTTTTTGGTTGAGTCGATCTTTCTGGGCTTAATGGCAGGATCACAGATGTGCTCATTTTTCCAACCACAGTTGTCTAAGTACTGAATAAAAGCATTTTTAATGGGGACAACTCCGTTGCTCTTTTTCTCGTTAAAGCAGTGTTTCTCTAACTGCTTCCTCATTTGTACTTTATACCTGTGTAATCATTTTCCGATCTATTTATACTGCTCCAAAAAGAAAAGGGAGTAAATGAAACACTGCACCAGAAAGGTGTTACCAAATTACCGAAATAAGTTTTTGAGTCGCTTAAAGGGCTGAAAAACTCAAAACCCGAAAAGGTATACTTTTTGGGCCGCTGCATTTTGGGACAGTTTGGTGTTTTGTTTCATTTACAAAACTTGTTTCGAAGGAGTGGACACATTATGAAAGTCGGATATGTGCGTATCTCAACCAAGGAGCAGAACACCGCCCGTCAGGATGTACTTATGGAGGGGTTAGGTGTTGAGAAAGTTTACACTGACAAGTTGAGCGGGAAGAACACGGACCGCCCCGAACTGCATAAGATGATGGATTTTGTCAGGGAGGGGGATGTGGTAATCGTGGAGAGCTTTTCACGCTTTGCCCGTAATACCCGTGACTTGCTGGACTTAACCGCCGCTCTGGCGGAAAAAGGTGTGCAGTTTATCAGCAAGAAGGAGAGCATAGACACCAGCACCCCAGCAGGAAAATTCATGCTCACCGTCTTTGCGGCCCTTGCGGAGTTCGAGAGGGAGACTTTGCGGGAAAGGCAGGCCGAGGGGATAGCAGTCGCAAAAGCCGAGGGCCGCATGACGGGCAGGCCGAAGAAGGCCCCTGACACCTTTGAAGCTGTTTATCAACAGGTCAAAGCCGGGGGAATGTCCGCCAGTCAGGGAGCCAGAAAGTTGGGCATTGCCCGGTCTACATGGTATCGCAAGGCCAAGGAATATGAAACCGAGCAGTCGATTGACTTTTGACCTACTGGGTTTGATTTTCAAATGATACATTGATGCACCAGCATTTTCAAAAAAATCCGGCCTTTCACCTGTAAAAGATGGAGGGGCGATTTTTTGGAAGGTCATTTGAAAAAATCCGATGTGCAGTATGAAAAAGGTTTGCTATACTGTGAGTGAAAATCGAAGGTACATTGGGGGCCAATTCTGCATGGTTCCAAAAATTCCAAATTTTTTGAAGATAGGAGGGCATCCAAAATGGATGAAATCAAGAAGAGTTGTTTACTGACTGAGATACAAATGATGGGCCATTTATGGGAGGATGACCAACTAAGGGAATCCGTGAAATCTGCAATTATGGCGGAGAACATAGAGGACTTGGCCCGTATCATAGATAAACTGGCGGTTCAGGTGAACCACCAGAAGAAAACAATACAGAGTTTGCGGGACAGAGAGAAAGAGCATGAAGAACATAGTGAAGAAATGTTATCCGAACTAAAGCAGCTTTCACAAGAGATTGCCATATTGAAAAAGCCTGCCGCATATAGGGCAGACTTGGATACTCAGAGGATGATACAATTATATGAGCAATACAAATCATTTAGAAAAGTTGGAGAACTCATGGGCTGTGAGGGAAAAACAGTAAAACGGCGCTTGCGATCCGCTGGGTATGATGTGTGAACATTAAGCGGAGGGTAGTGTGGAATTTAATTTCCGCAGATAAATCATTAGCCGTTGAAAATTCAAACTTGTAGGAGAAAAATCATACATTAACAGAAAGTATCCTGTTGGCCTGTATTTTTTCGCCCATAGCTTAAAAAAGAGCAGTTTATATATACTACACATCAGCAAAAACGGAAATGGGTATGACACAAAAAAATAAATCAAAGAGAAAAAGGGTATCAGCAGGAAACTGATACCCTTTCATGATGTAATGGAGAAAAAACCGAAAAAGCCTTGCACTTCCGTATGGCTTGGAGTAAAATATGGGTGGAAACATAAATTGCGGCAGGCCATAGCGGGCGGCAACCTGCTATGGCCCTGTACGAGTGATTTGGCCACTCAGCACAGTAGTCTCAGACTACACCACAAGCATATTATACCCATTTCCGTTTTCATTTGCAAGATTGGGAATGGTGTAATAGGCTGTGCGTTCGCATTGATTTTATCAAGGCGGTGTTGGGTTAACAACTCGACACCGCTTTTTGTGTTTCCAACGGACAGCCTTTCGGGGCGGGAGCCTTTTCCCGCTCCGTGAGGTGGTCTGTTGGAAATATAGGGGGCTAATCCATGATATGTGTTGTGCTATAAGGGATGTAGCCCAGAGGAAAGGAGCCGAGCATGTTCCAAACGGCACAACAAAACACATTTATGAAAGGAAGTCCAACAGTTATGAAAAAGTTTGCAAGTTTGCTTTTTGCCCTTGTGCTGTGCATGGGCCTCACGGTTCCGGCATTTGCGGAAGAGTACAGTGCCCAGACTTTTACAAGTCAGTATGACTCCATGGACACAACCACACTGACTGTTGATAAAATCAGCGGCAGTCAGTTTGATGCCCATATTCCCGTAGGTGCCACTGTCACTGTTACTGCCGGAGATGCCATTATTGGCGATGCATGTACCCTCTGCATATCCAAGGCGTATTTCATGAATGACAAACTGCAGGCTGTTCACTGGACCTATGACCCAGCCGCTGGAAAGATGGTACAGACGGATGAGCATGATTGTATTTCTCACTTTGACTGCCCGGTGCTGACAGCTGGACAGACTTATTCTTTTGTGGTGACCCAAGAGATGGCCGACAGCTTCGCAGTTTTTGACGGTGTGGATAATCCTAAAATCTCTTTGGACTGCGGCATTGGTCTTGACTATGGCCGCGGGATTACCGTACAGTTTACTTTTGACAATACCGCTCCTGCCCAGCCCGAACAGCCTACTGCTCCCGCCGCCACTTCTTTCACCGATGTAAAGGCCGATGCTTACTATGCCAGTGCCGTGAAGTGGGCTGCGGAGAATGACATCACCGCAGGAACTACCGCCACGACTTTCTCTCCCAATGCTACCTGCACCACCGCTCATATCCTGACCTTTATGTGGCGGGCCGCTGGTTCTCCTGAACCGACTGCCGCCAGCCCTTTCACCAACCTGAACGGCAGCGAGTATTACGCAAAAGCCGCTGTATGGGCCTATGAGAACGGCATGGTTTACGGCACTACCTTTGATGGTAGCAAGCCTTGCACCCGTGCCACAACTATGGAATATTTCTGGAAGCAGGCTGGAAGCCCCAAGACGGCCACTACGGACAAGTTTTCCGATGTTGCCGCCGATTCCTCTTATGCCGAAGCTGTGGCATGGGCTGTTGCAAATGGTGTGACCGCCGGAACTACTGAAACCACATTTTCCCCTGACAGCACCTGCACCCGTGCTCAAATTGTTACTTTCCTGAACCGTGCATTGGTTGGCTAAAACAGGAATCCATCTTTAAAGAATAAGCAAATCCCCTCTGCCTGTTGGGACAGAGGGGATTTGTTTATCATTCTCGTTTTCATGCACCCCACATAATAGAACTCAGTTTATATTTGGGGGGTGATGGATAATGAATGGATACATAATGCACGGAATGTATGTGGAGCAAAATGGGCAGTATTACTCCGTTTACACACCTAACGGAATCATGGTCGCCCAGATATTCATGGGCAATGATGGGCAATTCTTGTTAGATGCAAAGTGCATGGAGGTCATAACAAAGCTGATGGCAAGAAGGTGGCGGGTATCAAATAAGAAGTGAGAACAGTTGAAAAGGGTGCAGGCTCAAATGGGCTTGCACTCTTTTTGTGTTTATGGAGGGCATGACTTTTCCAACATAAAAAGGACTAGTTAAGATTTCTCTTGATGCTGGGCCTGTTGCCCGACAAGTTCAGAAAAGCCAAATTTTTAGGGCTATTTGTTGGCTGGTTGAAAAAGTTGAACTGACATGAACTGTTCAAAGAAAGTGAAAAAGTGCATTTGGGAACAGTTCCGATAGATGTTTGTGGGAATTGAATATGACACAAAGATAGGTTTTTTCCGCCTCAAAATGGTTTCTCGGTGAAAATTATCTTATTGAGCATGGATTTTATGATATGGGTGCTTTTCAAGTGAATTCCAGGGGGATTTTCCGGGAATTTTTGAGATGGAGAAAGAGGGGAAAATGAAAAAGTGGAGAAATGGGGATGGTGAAAAGGGTTTATTTCTGGGGCCTGAAATGACAATTTAGCAAGCATTTCAGCCTAACATAAAAGTTGAATGGTTCCGCCTGATGCGGAATCTGTGGCCCGCAGAATGGGACAAAGGGAAAGCGGCATCCTCACTAAGTACATTTGATAATCTCCGGCTATTTCGTCAGCAGACACCGGAAAATCCCAGCGTTATAGTGACGCCAGTGGTTGAGAGAAAACCACAAAACAGAACTTGAAAGGTTGGTAAAGAATAGGCTTCCCGTCGTTCAAAGTTGGGAAGCAGTATCGGGTACGGTTGGACAGGTTCTTCCAATGGATGATAGAAGAAGAGACCAAAGAAAAAGCTGAGAGAGCAAAACAGGCGGCTTAATACAGGAAAATAATAAGTGACTTAATATAAAATGGAGGAAATATCATGAAAACCAAAGAGAATATGGTCAATGAAACCATCAACAGCACAAACATCACTCCTGAGACAGAGACCGCCGAGGTAACTGTATTGGAGACTGAATACTACGATGCAAAGGATATGGTTCAAACAGGGCATACTCATGAACCGTCTTTGCTTCAAGAATGTGAGTTTGGCAATTTGCCGGGGAGGAACATGATTGAGCGGTGTGCCGGAGATGAGGATATTCCTGTTGATGAGTTGGCAGTCAAGGAAGATTTCTTGCCTGAGCATATTGAACTGCTTGCGAGAGCAAAGGCCGTAGGCGCTTTCAATCGAGGTAAGGGTACAGTCGAAGTGCCTGAGACAAACGGAGTGGTGTTTGCCGGGATCTGGGAGACTTCCGAGCATGGTCGGGTCATCCGGGTGCTGTTCCGCCGCGGAAATGGAGAGTTTACAGCTCCTGTTGAATTTGACAATGCAGTATTTACTATTGCGGCACAAAATGAATTTAAGCTCCCCGATAAATCCAACCCATTCTATAAAGATGTGGTGAACTTCCACAAGAAAGCAGTCAGAGAAATTATTGACAGACTGCCGCTGGGAGCAGGAATCAATTATGAGGAAACTTTGTGCCTGCTGTGGAAGTATCACGATAAACTCCCTCTGTATGAACTGGTTCAGGAGGAAGCATCAGTTGAGACTATTTACAGCGAGATTCTTCAATACATTGCCGCACATGGTACAGAGAGACACAATGCTAATGCCTATTTCCGCTTGAACAAAGAGGAAATGGAGCAGATTGGAGACAAATTGGAAATGACGGTCAAGCAGATGTGCTCTGTGCTCAAGGATAATGGATTGCTTTATCTAACTAAGAGTTCGGTCGCATATCAGGTCAAGGTAAAGTTTAAGGGAGAACTTGGGAATTACTACTGTGTGAAAAAGAACTTTGGACAGCAGAGCATTTCCCGGTATGAGCCGACTGTGCTGGGAGATGGCTCCAAGGTGATGCACGATGGGACTGTCAAAATGCCTGTAACACTGTACCAGCAGCTGTTTGGTGGTAATCATCCGAGTGCACTAAATTGTGCGGATTCTAAAGATTCCAAGAAGTCAACAGGTGTGATGATGTGGGACAATGACCTGTAAGGGATAATTGTAGCTTGACAGCAGGGAGGGGAGGCGTTACACTCCCCTCCCTGAAAACTGATAGGGAGGAAATGGACATGGCAAAGAGAGCGAATGGCGAGGGAAATATCCGAAAAAGAAAAGATGGCAAGTGGCTCGTTACATTCCCAACGGGCATCTATAAAGAAGATGGCAAAAGAGAGTATGTTTACAAGTACTGTGCCACACAGGCCGAGGCGGCGGAAAAACTGAGAGAATTGCAGATGGAGAAAGCCATGGGGGTTTGTCAGGGAAAATCCGCTGTTAAGACCGGGGCTTGGATTGACACTTGGATTGAGAAACACAAATCCCCGAAACTGGCCCCGGCCACACTTACCAGTTACCGAAACAACTCCCGAATCCACATCAAGCCCTATGTGGGGGAAATCCCTCTGAGAGAACTGAATACATATCACATTCAGAGAATGTTGGATGGCATTGGAGGGAGCCTTTCGACATTCATCAAGAATTATAATATTATCCACGGCGCTTTGGAGAAGGCTGTGGAGTTGGGGATGATACCCCGCAATCCTTGTAAGGGTGTGGCATTTCCCAAGGATGACAAGCGGAAAATGAGAGTGCTAACGAAAGAGGAGCAGAAACGGTTTATCATGGCTCTGGATGGTGAATACTACCGGGCTATGTTCCTGACTTACCTATACACGGGTATGAGAATGGGGGAGGGCATACCGCTCCAATGGAAAGACATTGATTTGGAGAAGCGGACACTGCGGGTCAACAAAAAGGCTATCGTAGCCCATGACTACAACAAACATGAGGCTGTCCAGGTGGTGCAGGACTTCTGTAAGACAAAAACCAGTAAACGGACCGTTGCCATCACTGCTGGACTGGTGGCTGTTTTGAGAGAGCATAAGGCGGTCATGATGAAGCTGGCAGAGGACATGGGGGAAGAATGGAGTGAAGAAAGCCTTGTGTTCAGAAACAGCCGGGGGAATATGGTTTATAGCCGCAATCTCCAAGAAGTGCTGTATCGAATTTATGAAAAAGCGGGCATTGAAGGAGCTACCATGCACACACTTCGCCACTCCTATGCTACCCGTTGCTTTGAGGCGGGAGTAGACATCAAGGCAATTTCCGAGCAGTTGGGTCATGCTAATGTCAAGACCACTTATAACATCTATGTCCACTTGCTGGAAGATACCAAGGCGAAGGAAATTGACAAACTGGGGGAGATTGATAAGTTCATAGCATGATAAAACGGCCCGGTAGCTGATGGGTGAGGCTACTGGGCCGTACCGTACTTTTACCGCTTTCAGCTTAGGAGTAGGTGTGAAAACCTGTGACTGGTTGGGAGTTGCAGCATAGAAAACCCTTGATAAATGGGACTGCCTGTGATAAGTTAGGATTAGCTAAACCGCTGACACCATAAAGGTGAAGGATATGCTGCTGGCCCAGTCCATCGAGGAAAAGCGCCAGCGGGATGAAAAGCTGCTGGAGGCGTACAACGCTGCCAATGAGGCACCGCAGCAGGTGTAAAGCTAATTTACTTTATTAAAAAACAGTACTGCCGAAAACCGGCAGTACTGTTTTTATGTGATGTAATATTCCTTTACAGCAGTGTAATACCAGCTTTTTCACAGGTTTCCACTGTTTCCTGGTCCCACAGGCTGACCTGGACCTCACCGATGTGGCAGGTGCCCAGCAGCAGCATACACAGGCGGGACTGGCCGATGCCGCCGCCAATGGACTGGGGCAGCTGGCCGTTCAGCAGCATCTGGTGGAAAGGCAGCTTGCGGCGGTGGTCGCAGTGGGCCTCCGTCAGCTGGCGGTCCAGAGCGGCGGCATCCACCCGGATGCCCATGGAAGAAAGCTCAAAGCTCCGCTCCAAAACGGGGTTCCACATGAGGATGTCGCCGTTGAGGTTCCAGTCATCGTAGTCGGGAGCACGGCCATCGTGCTTCTGGCCGGAATGGAGGGTCTTGCCGATCTGCATAAGGAATACCGTACGGTACTGGCGGCAGATCTCCGTTTCCCGCTCATTGGGCGTCAGGTCGGGGTAACGGTCCTCCAACTCCTGGGTGGTAATGAAATGTACATCCCGCTCCGGCTTGAAGGTCAGCACGGGATAGGCGTTTCGCAGGGCGGCGGAGGTGTCACAAATGGCGCCCACGATGTCCCGGACCGTGTCCTTCAAATACTGCATATTCCGGTTGGTCACGTCGATGTGCTTTTCCCAGTCCCACTGGTCCACATAGATGGAGTGGAGGTTATCCACCTCCTCGTCCCGGCGGATGGCGTTCATGTCGGTGTAAAGGCCGGTGCCCACCTTGAACTCATACCGCTTCAGGGCCAGACGCTTCCACTTGGCCAGGGAATGGACCACCTGGCCGTCGGTGCCCACATCGGGAATATCAAAGGTCACGGCCCGCTCCACGCCGTTGAGGTCATCGTTCAGGCCGGTGCTGCCGTCCACGAACAGGGGGGCGGAGACCCGGTGCAGGTTCAGCCGGACGGACAGGCTGTGCTGAAATTCCTCGTGGATGAGTTCAATGGCCCGCTGCAATTCATTGTTGGTCAGGGGCATCCGGTAACCGGCAGGAATGGTGAGTTTACTCATATCGATATACAGTCCTTTATCTGAAATTCAAAATCACATCGCCAGGGAAAGAAGCAGAGGCGTCACATAGGCCTCCATGGCGGCAGCCACTGCCAGCAGGGGGATCAGGACCAAAAGCAGCAGCCAACTCATCAGCGTCACGCAGTCCCACAGGGGCAGCGCGGTCTCATCGTGGCGGCAGCGGCGGGTCATTTGACCGCAGACATATAGGCCCATGGCGAAGGCCAGCACCAGCGCCGGCAGCTCAAACATACCGTGGGGCAGGATGCCCAGCAGAAACGTCAGGGGAGAAACGCCGGAGACAAAATAGTAGGAGGCCAGAAAACCAATGACCATGGCGTTGACGCCCAGCGCCAATGCGGACAGCTGCACATAGGGCAGCAGACCGTACACCATGGTGACGGAGCAGGCCCGCACATTGTTGGAAAACAGCGCCAGGGCGGAAAAAGACCCATCCTCATTGGAGATGTCCATGCCGCCGAACAGGGGCAGCACCTGACCTGCCAGCAATTCCCGCAGGGAAGGGGACGCCATGCAGGCACCGAAAAAAATCAAAACCAGCAGGCAAAAGGCGATGGCGGAGCGTTTGACCTCCTGTCCGAAGCCTCTGTGCCAGTGATCGGCCAGAAGTTGAAACTGGCGTTCCAGCTGACTCATTGTTTCAGCATATCCAGACCAAAGCGCAGTCGGCGCAGGGTCTCGTCCTTTCCGAGAATGTGGCACAGCTCCACAGCGCCGCCGGGAGTCACCAGCTTGCCGGCCACGGCGATGCGGACAGGCCACATGAGCGTGGCGTTCTTCACACCCAGAGACGTGGCCAGGCCGATGAGGGTGTCATGGACGGCATCCATGGTCCAGTCGGTGACGGCTTCCAGAGCGGGGATCACGGCCTCCAGCATGGCGGCGGACACGGCGGAGTCGGTTTTGGATTTCTTGTTGGTATAGAACTCCGCACTGTATTCCGGTAAAGCGTCAAAAAAGTCCACCTTCTCGGGGATATCCGTCAGCTTTTCGCAACGGGCCTGCAGCAAAGCGGCGATGGCCGCGGTGTCAATGGCGGGATTCTTCACGCTCTGGCGGATGTAGGGTTCCGCCACCTTGGCAAACGCCTCTGCCGGCAGGGCGCGGAGGTACAGGGCGTTGAAGTGCTCCAGCTTGACAATGTCAAAAATGGCGGGAGACTTGGAAATGCCGGCAATGTCGAAAGCATCCACCAGCTCCTCCAGAGAGAAGATCTCCTGCTCGCTGCGCTCACCCTTGGGCGCCCAGCCCAACAGTGCCACATAGTTCAAAACGGCGGGGGTCAAATAGCCCTTGGCGATCAGGTCCTCGTAAGAGGGGTCGCCATGGCGCTTACTCATTTTGTTGTGCTGGTCCCGCATGACGGGAGAGCAATGGACGTAGGTGGGAATGTCCCAGCCGAAGGCCTCGTACAGAAGGTTGTACTTGGGGGCGGAGGACAGGTACTCGCTGCCCCGAACCACGTGGGTGATTCCCATCAGGTGGTCATCCACCACATTGGCAAAGTTATA
>Ga0129308_1001509_pt1 | contig 23909 bp, 22 predicted proteins | sample L827metagenome_FD_94440 | JGI IMG/M metagenome (GOLD analysis project Ga0129308, IMG submission 94440) | Ring-tailed lemur group fecal microbial communities from Wisconsin, USA - L827 metagenome | ecosystem: Host-associated > Mammals > Digestive system > Large intestine > Fecal | place: USA... | reverse complement strand
TTCAAGATAAATTTTGTAAGGTATTTTTTCTGACATATATATTTCTCCTTTCATATTGAAAATATTTTTAAATATAAAAAAACCTCTTATCCTATAATAATAGGACAAGAGGTTAACTCCTGCGGTGCCACCTAAATTCGTCCGAAAAACGGACGCTGCTCAAACTGCATACCATCATATGCGCTCCGCTGTAACGTGCGGAATACGTCTTGCCTACTGCTGTTTCGGCTTGCCCTCATAAGTCCATTCGTCATACCGTCATTGCCGCAATCTCAGCGCATGCGGCTCTCTGTGAAATGATTAAGGAATGATTACTACTCTTAATCTCAGGTTTTAGTTATTTATCTGTTGAAAGCATTATCGTACTAAAGCGTCGGATTGTCAAGAAAAATTTTAAAAATTATTCAAACATTTTGTAATAAATAATATGCTTAAGTATATTTGCTTTTTCTGCCTGCTCATCTGTTACAGATGAGGTGTAGCTTCCGTCACCAAGCAGATATTTTCCGTTTGTAATTACAGGAATTTCCTTTCTCAGCTGATTTATATAGTCAAAAACAGGTGAAATTCCGTTAATTTCAAAAAGCTCGGTTACATATGCGCCCAAATATGCGGCACTCATGGTGTTGTAAGGCGTTTCGAGGGCGGCTTTGTTTTTGGCAAAGCTGCCTGTTTCAGCCGCCTTGCTGTTTTGCCATATAAGATAAGGCGTTTTGTATACATTAAGCACCTGCTCGTCCGTTCCGTTGGCGTCTATGTTGTAGTCAAGCTTATCAAAAAACTCCATGCCGTTGGAAAAGCCCGGAAGATGGTCGCCGAAATAAACTATTACAACAGGCTCGTCAATCTGTTCAAAATAATCCGTAAGCCGCTTAATTTCAATATCTGCGTCACGTATTCCCATAAAATAGCTGTTTAAAAGGGTTTCTTCCTTTTCCGTAAGAGGAACGTCGCAGTCAAACATTTTTTCAACTGTATTGTATTTTTCATCATAAGGCCCGTGGTTTTCTATGGTTACGCAGAACTGGAAAAACGGCTTGTCGCTTTCCTGTCTGTGGTTTTCAAATTCCTCTATAAGGCAGTCGGTAGCGTATTTATCGGCAATATAGCCGCCTCTGTATTTTTCCTCACCCTGAAAGCTTTCAAGATGAATAAATCTGTCAAAGCCCATATAGTTATACACGTTAATTCTGTTATAGAACCATGAAAAACCGGGATGTACGGCAAGAGTGTCATAGCCTATATCCTTAAGCCTTTGGGGAAGGGCGTCAATATCCTTTCTTATAAGGCTGTAAGCCGTCATAGGGCTGTTAAGTCCTCTTTTGAAAAGACCTGTAAGCACCTCAAACTCGGTATCACTGGTGCCGCCGCCGAAACTTGGAACAATAATGTGTCCGCTTTGGGCGTTTTCGCTTTGACTGATGGCTTTAAAGTTTTCCATAGGGTCGGTATAGCTTGAAAAATCAAAATGCTCGTTTTCGCTTAAATCGGAATATGCCTCGCCCATAATCATAATTATGTTGGGCAGTTGTTGGGTTTTTAAGCTTTCATTTACTGCGTATTCATTTTCAAAGCTGTCAAGCTGTGCTTTGTTGTAGCCCTCGGGCTTTTCAATTCTTGTGGTATTGAATTTATATATAAAGCTGTAAACAAAGCCCTTTGATGCGTACTGATTTACCTCAAAATACTGGTTTCCGTCAACGGGAAAGGAGGCGTAAAGGCTTTTATTGCTGTAAAGAGTGCCGTTAAGGGCAAAGCCGCATACCAAAACAGCGGCGGCAAGACAAATGCGCAGGGCAAAGTGCATTTTTTTGCTTTTAAAAAGCACTGTTCCCGCAATAATAACAATAACGGATACAATTATAATTGAAGCGTAAATAATTATATCCCTTGGAGAAAAGCCCTTTACTATTTCAAAGGCCTCGGTAAAAAGCGTAAGGTCTGAGGGAATAAGAGGGTCTTGGCGCATAACTGTTTTTACAAGGTTTACAATGCCAAGTATGCCGAAAAGGGCGCCTGTAAAAAGCGAGGCAAAAACGGCATTGCCGAACAGGAAAAACAAAAACAGCATGGCAAGCAGTATCGGAATAAAATTAAGCAGAAAAAGCAGAGGACTGCCGGCTATAAAGGCAAATGTTCCGCTTACTGATTTTAAAGTAAAAAATATATCGCCTATGGCGGCTGCAAGGGCTGCCAAAGCTATTATAATAAGCGATACAGGTATATTTAAAGGTATTCTTTGTATATTTTTTAAGCTGAATTTTTTATTCATATGTATAACCTCCGTTCAATGGATATTATGCTATAACAAACTTAAATTTAAGTAAATAAGTTTTAAGAAAAAAGTAAATATTTTTTGCAGTTTTATTCATAATTATATGATAAAATAGCACTTGATGTAATATGAATTTTTTGCCTTTGCAAAGGTTTTTTAATTTATTTAAGCTTATCATTGAAAAAACAAAAAGTGTTTGTTATAATTTAAAAATATTGCTGTAAAAAGCGGAAATATAATACAAAAAGCTGATTATACTATAAAAAGGAAAGCTGATACATTATGAAACGTAGGAAAAAGAGAAAAAGTCTGGTAGCAAGTTTTTTTAAGATAGTTATTTCAATGGTTTTGATATTTGTTGTTTTTGCAGGAACGGGAATATTTGCATATTCAAAGCTGAGGGGCTTTGACAGCAATGAAGAAAGCACAGCTGCAGGGGACACAAATCTTCTTGACGCTCTTTCGGGCAAAAATATTTCAACAAATGTGGTGGTTTACGGTGTAGACGCAGACGCTGTAAGAACAGACGTTATATTTGTTGTTCACTATGACAGCAAAACGGAAAAAATAAGCGTGCTTTCTGTGCCGAGAGATACCCATGTTAAAATGACAGACGAGCTTATAGATTACAGAAAGGAAAACGGAAAATATATTCCTACCGACGGCGCAGGGGCTTCGGGCTACTGCAAGATTAACGAAGTATACGCCTACGCAGGCGACAGGGCAAAGGAGCTTGCCGTTAAACAGCTTGAGGATCTTTTGGGAATAAAGATAGACAACTATATTATTGTTGACTTTGAGGCTTTCAGGTCTATTGTTGACATGGTAGGCGGCGTTGACGTATATGTTCCTCAGGATATGTATTGGGATATGAGAGATACGGGCGATATTCTCATTAACCTTAAGGAGGGCTATCAGCACCTTGACGGCGAGCATGCCGAAATGCTTGTGCGTTTTAGAAGATATACCCAGGGCGACGTTGCACGTGTTCAGGTTCAGCAGGAATTTCTTAAGGCGCTTGCCCAGAAGGTACTCAGCACCGATACAATAATCAAAAACGCCGGCTCACTTATAAAAACGGCATATGAATATGTGGAAACGGATTTCACGCTTACCGACATGCTTAAATATGCAAATTACCTTGACAAAATAGACAAGGATTCAATTACAATGCAGACAATACCGGGCGTGGGCGAGGACCGCGGAGGTGTATCATACTATATCTGCTATGACGATCAGCTGGGAGAAACCGTTGATATGTTCCTTAGAGGAACAACGGCTGAGATAGAGGCTGCAAAGGCAGAGGAGGAAGCGGCACAGAACACTGAGAAAAACGAAATTTCTTCAAAGGACAAGAACATAGTAATTGCCAACGGAGGCTATAAGGACGGCTATGCCGCCAAAAATCAGCAGATGCTGGAGGCGGAAGGCTTTACAATATCAAGCATATGCACTTACAGCGGCGATAAAACGGCAAATACGCGAATAGTTGTAGGTATGGAGGGCATGGGATATGACCTTCAGGAATATTACAGCGGAAGCGAAATTATAGTTGACGAGTCTATGCTTGGAGAGGGCGAGGATATACTTATAATTATAGGAACAGAGGAATAAAAACTCAAAACCGGCAGAGAGAGCAAAAGGCTTTTTGCCGGTTGATTTTTTTAAAGCCTAAAATTAGAAAATATTTAAGAACGGCTTTGGTTGAAATGAAAGAGCAAATAGGTTATAATTATTAAAGTATAATGCTGACAGAACGGACATTTTTGTTTGTGATTTTTAAGGAGAATACCTATGGAAGAAACGGTAATTGTAATAATGCTTAAAGACAGCAAAACAGGCTTTTTGGATAAGGAGCTTGGCTGCTATAAAATAGACCATGATGAAAATTTTATTTACAACACATTTGCTGTTGAAAAATGCGACGGAACATATGAAGTGGTTATGAAGCTTACCTGCGACAGAGATGTTGAGGATTGGGAGTTTGAAGCCATATATGATTATTACGACAACGGAACATTGGAGCCTTTTGTTACGTCTATAACTGAAGAGGAGGATTGTTTTAATCCAACCTGGAGCGTTACTTTTGATTTTATTGACAATACCGAAGAGATGGAAGAAAAAATTTCACAGATACTTACTCTTCATGTTCAGGAAATAAAATCGGTTTATGAAGCAATAGCAGACAAAAGGGATGAGTATTAATTGAAAAAATCTTATTTGCCATTTAAAAAATTTTTTGTGCTTATTTTGCCATGCCTGCTTTTATTAAGCGGCTGCAATTTGGGCAAAAACAGTTCGGAAAGCTTTGCTGACGCATCTTCCTTTGAGGAAGAAAACAAAAGCGGAGCAGAGGACACTGACACTTCCGAAAATAATAATGATGACAATTCTTCTGATATTCAGGGCGAAGAGCCTTCAGGTGAAGAAAATAAAAGCGAAAACGACAGTGCGGATAACAAGGAACAGACAGGTGAGGGCGAAAAGCCTTCAAAGCCCTCCGACAAAAATCCATCTGTTCCGGCACAGCCAAATATAAAGCCTTCATCGCCGTCATATTCGGTTGTAAGCGATTCCTCGTTGAGCGTACAATGGGATATTATAGATTCCGTTGTTTCGGCGGCGCAGAAATATTATACTGAAAACTTCAATAAAACAAGGCTTATTACAAAGGACGGCTATCTTTACGACTATGCCTCAAAAGAAAAAATAGACGTTACATACCTTGTGGCTGAGGGTGTGCTAAGCAGCAAATATGCCAATAAGGGCTGTGAAATTCTTCTGCTTGACGCAGATCAGATGAAAAACTACGATACCTTGAGCATAAAGTCCTCCGAAAGCGGACTTACGGTTTTTGCCGCCTTAAAAAATCCTAAGGACAATACATATCTTATTGCCTCAAGCAAAAGCGCCGGAGGTTATCTCAGTGCGTCGCAGTATGCCTCGCTTTTAAACAGCTATTATCAAAATCACGGCAGCTACGGCACTCTTTTCAGCGGCAGCGAGGAATATAACAGAATTATCAACTTTATAAGCATGTACGAAAGTAAGTATGAAAGCTACAGCGTAAGAAGCGTAATTAAGGACAACAAGTACTCTATGGTTATTCTTTCGCCTGCAAACAGCACAGGCAATGTAAAGCAGTACATATTAAAGCGAAACGGCAACCTTTGGGAGGTTGTTATGTCGGGCATAGAAAAAGAGCCGAGAGTTCCTGTTGCGGTAAACAAAAAGCTGCCGGACTTTAACCTTGATATGCTTCCTAATTACATTATAAACGACTATAAAAACAGCCTTAATTCCTATAATGACGAAATTACAGCTCTTTTAAGGCTTATGGGATATATAAGCGATTCTTCCGAAATTAAGTATATATCCAGCGCAAGAGGCTTTGGATATGTTGTGCTTAAAAACGAAATTAAATATGTTGCCGTTGAAAATAACGGCGGATGGGATTTAAGACAGTGTGCTTCATCAGGCGATGCCGTAAAAATTATGACATCAATAAAAAGAAGCGCCCCAACATTTATAGTGCTTGACAGTTAAAAGAGGTAATTGAAAATGGAATACCGCAGTGAAAATGGAAATATTGTTATTGAAAAAAGCGACAGCTTTGTTATATCGCAGACCCTTGAGTGCGGACAGTGCTTTAATTTTGAAAAGCTTGGCGACGAGGATTATGTGCTTACGGCCTTTGACAGGGTTTTAAGGCTGTATGAAAAGGACGGAAAAATAATTTTTGAGGACACAACGGAAGAGGATTTTAAAAATATCTGGATAAAATATTTTGATTTTGAAAAGGACTATTCCGGCATAAAGAGCTTTCTTTCCCAAAGGGATAAAACTATGAAGGAGGCGCTTGAATATGCGCCGGGAATAAGAATACTTAATCAGGATTTTTTTGAGTGCCTTATTTCCTTCATTATTTCACAGAACAACAGAATACCCATGATTAAAAAGGTTGTGGCAAATTTAAGCAGAAGATACGGCAGATACATAAAAACCGTTGACGGAAAGGACTACTATTCCTTCCCTAAGGCGGAGGATTTGGCAGGAATAAGCGAAGAAGAGCTTATGGAAAGCAAAACAGGCTTCAGGGCAAAATATATAATTGACGCCGTAAACAGAGCCTTAACGGGTGAAATTGACGAGGAAAAATTTGCGGCTCTTTCAACTGAGGAGGCAAGAAAGCTGCTTATGGAAATAAAGGGCGTAGGCCCTAAGGTGGCAGACTGCGTACTGCTTTTTTCCCTTGGCAGAAGCGACGCTTTTCCTACGGATGTGTGGGTAAAAAGAGTAATGAGCCATTTTTATTTTGACGGAAAGGATACTCCTGTAAAAGCAATACATTCCTTTGCCTATGACATGTTTGGTGAATATGCGGGCTTTGCGCAGCAGTATTTGTTTAATTACGCCAGACAGTTTAAAATAGGTGCATAAAGGAGTTAAAGAAGTATGTTAGGAACAATAGTAAACTTTGTTGCTGTTATAGCAGGTTCTCTTATAGGAATTTTTATAAACAGCGGAATTGATAAAAAGCTTGGAGATGCCATACTTAAGGTTTTGGGTCTTGCAAGCCTTTTTATGGGTCTTTCAACGGCTTTGGGCGGTCTTTTGGACGATGACGCCGAGGCTGTGCTTTTTATTGTAAGCCTTGTGCTTGGCACTGTTGCAGGGGAAAAGCTTGATATTCAGGGAAAAATGGACTCTCTGGGTGATAGAATTCAAGCTGCAATGGGCGGCAGAGGCGGAAATGTTTCACAGGGCTTTGTTACCGCAAGCCTTACCTTCTGCGTAGGCACTATGTCTATTTTGGGTGCTTTGGAAAGCGGACTTAACGGAAACCACGCTATACTTTTTGCAAAGTCTGTGCTTGACTTTACATCTGCAATGATTTTTTCTTCAACAATGGGCGTAGGCGTAATGCTTGCGGGTATAACCGTGCTTGTTTATCAGGGCGGAATAACCCTTTTTTCAGCTGCCATAGGGCCGTATATTTCAGCTGACATGCTCAGAGAGGTTTCCATAGTTGGCGGCATAATGATATTTGCCCTGGGCTGCAACCTTGCAGATATTAAGAAATTTAAGGTTGCCAATATGCTTCCGGCGCTTTTGGTGCCCGTTATATACTATCTTCCTTTTGTAACAAGCATTATTGAAGGGGTAAAAAATATTTTCTGATGAGGCTTTAAAATGATTAAAACTAACGTAATGCGGCTTTTGGAGGCTGCCGGAATAGAGTATGAAGCGGCGCAGTATGAATATGACGAAAATGACCTTTCGGGTGTTAAGGCGGCTCATGCCTTGGGAATACCTGAGGAGCAGAGCTTTAAAACTCTTGTTACAAAGGGCGACAAAACAGGACCTGTTGTTTTCTGCATACCTGTTGCCGAAGAGCTTGATTTGAAAAAAGCGGCTCAGGTATCGAAAAATAAAAAAATTGAAATGCTTCATGTAAAAGACCTTTTAGGCTTAACTGGCTATATACGCGGCGGCTGCTCGCCCATAGGAATGAAAAAGAAGTTTCCCACATTTATAGATGAAACGGCAATACTTTTTGATAAAATAGCTGTAAGTGCGGGGCAGAGAGGGTGCCAGATAATAGTTTCCTCTGAAAAGCTTATTGAATATGTAAATGCCGAAACGGCTGATGTAACCGTTGAATAAAAAATACCGTTAATTCTTGCGAATTAACGGTATTTTTTATTTTGCCGATACATGATAAATTTCAGAGCTTTTTGATTCTTTTCCGTCCATTACGGTTGTAATTTTTATATAAACATCTCTGTCAAGGTTGTTTATTGTAAAGCAGCTTGGATACGACCAGTACCAGAGATATTTTTTTGTAACAATATTAAAAAGCTTTGTATATTTTCCGTTTTCACTAGTGCTGTAATATATATAATAGCCGTCGGCGCCTATTACAGAGCTCCAATATACCTTAAGCTTATTTCCCTCTGTGCTTACTTCAACCTTTTCAGGCGGAACAAGCTGAGGGGTTACGTTTTTCCACTTGCTTAAAGGTATGTTTTCAGTAAGTGAAATTTCCGAAATATAATTTGACGGTATTGCCATAAAGTTATCGTTGGTGTCAAATGAGCTTGTCATGCCTATAAGCATACCGTTTTTGTCAAAAAGTGCGCCGCCGCTGCTGCCGTGGTCTATATGTGCCGAGGTGCTTATTATGGACGATGTAAAGCCATTTACAGTGCCTGTGGAAATTGTGTTTAAGGCGCCACCGGGAGAACCTATGGCAGTTACGGGCTCATTTTCTTCAACCGTTGAGCTGTCCCTTACAGCAACAGGCTTTAAACCGGTTTTGTCTATTTTAATCACAACCACATCTGCGGGTATGTTATAGCCTGCTATTTTAACCTCTCCGTAATATGCCGTGCTGTCGTTAAAATATATTACGGCGCTTTCTGCGCCCTGCATTACATGAAAATTTGTGGCAATATAGCCGTTTTCCCCTATAATAATGCCGCTTCCCTGCATTTTGTTTGTTACTATTTCAACTACGCTGTTGCACAGTGTAAGTGGATCAACCTCTTCGCCTTGGGCGGTATTGTTTTGTATGTATACATCATAATCAGCCTGTATATAAACTTCCTGTTTTTCTCCGTTCCAGTCTACATCGCACATGGCGCTTTCCGCAACATATCTTAAAGGAACAAGGGTACGGTCATTTTTTATAACAGCCGGTGAATCAAGTATAATTTCCTCACCGTTTTTGTAGGCATTTTCGCTGCCCACAGTAAGCTGAATGATGTCGTTGCCCTTCATTGCCGTAACGGTTTTTTCGCTGTCGTCCCAATATACGTCATAGCCTAAGGATGAAAATATTGCTCGCATGGGAACCATTGTGCGGCTGTTGATAATTTCAGGATTTTGGTCAAATATTATCTGGCTATCGTTTATAAAAACCTTTATTTCATCCTGCGACTGCGCCATTGCCGTCGATGAAACAAGCAGAGAAAATGCCGCCGTCAGAAATATCCTTTTCAAAAATTTCATTTCAATCACCTTTCGTATAGTAATAACATCATTATAAACCACTTTGGCAAATAATGTTTAAATAAAGTGTTAAAGCCTGCTGTAAAAAAGTATCCAAGCAGCCGAAAACTGGCAGAAGCCCTTAAAATAAGCCAGTCTACGGCAAGCCGGCTTATAAGAAAATACATAGAAAAACCATAATCATGCATTTATATATATTGCTCCTACTGTTGTATTGGCTGTTGTTATATGCTATAATTTGTTCCAGTGTGTTGTCGTATAATTTACTTTAAGGAGGAATCGACATGGAACTTAATTTAGGAACAACAGGTATGGGAACAATAGGATTTTTTGGAGGAACGCTTGTGCTGACCAAAATTCTGCCGGCTTTAATTACACTTATAATCTGCATTTTGGGCATAAAAATTGCCTTAAAGCTTTTTGAAAAGCTTATGTCAAAGGCACCTATTGACGCAACACTTTATAAATTTTCCGTATCGGCTGTTAAAGCGCTGTTGTATTTTGTTGCTGTGCTTATAGTTGCCGACAGCCTTGGCATTCAGGTTACATCTCTTCTTGCCGTATTCTCTATGCTGGGTCTTGCTGTTTCACTTTCGGTTCAGGGCTCTCTTTCAAACCTTGCAAGCGGAGTGCTTATGCTTGTTTCAAAGCCCTTTGTGGCAGGAGATTTTGTTGAGGCAGGCGGCATAATGGGAACCGTTAAGGAGGTTGGGCTTATTTATACAACAATAGCCACCGTTGACAACAAAATTATTTATGTGCCCAACAGCGAAATGTCAGCCGGAAAAATAATAAACTATTCAACCGAAGATTTGAGAAGAGTTGACCTTAATTTTACGGCTTCTTATGACAGCCCCGTTGAAAACGTTAAGGCAGCACTTTTAAAGGCTGTTAAGGATTCAAAGGTATTTCTTGATGAGCCTGCTGTTTTTGTAAATGTGTTTGCCTACAACGACAGCAACATTGAGTATGTTGTAAGAGCATGGACAAAAACAGAAAATTATTGGGACGGATATTTTGCCCTTTTGGAAAATGTTAAAAAGACATTTGACGAAAGCGGAGTTGAAATGACATACAACCATTTGAATGTACATATGGTAAAAGAATAATATTTTTCGTCGAAATCAGGATTTCGACGAGTTGAAACAGAAGAATAAATGAGGTGTTCCATCGGCATAAATGCCTTGAAACCTCTCATTTTCCTCGGCGGAAGTTAATTAATGCACCGCAAAGATAGATGCGGTCGGCAAAGCCGACTTTGCGAAGCAAAGTGCTGAAAGGCCTGCGGATTCCAGTCGGGAAACGGATTTGTTTCCCGAACCCTTCCGCGAAATGTATATATTTCCTAAATTCTTATTTGATATAATTTTATTTGCAAACCGTCTGTAAGCCGCATTTTGCGGCTTTAATTTTTGTGAACCGCCGCAAAGCATTTCTTCATTTTTAGTTGACATGGAGTGGACTTCAAGTGATACCATATTACATATGGAGGTGTGCTATGACTATTAAGGAAGTAAGCGAAAAATACGGTATTTCTCAGGATACATTAAGATACTACGAAAGAATAGGCGTTATACCCGCTGTGGAAAGAAGTTCAAGCGGCTTTATAAATTATGACGAAAATACCTGCGGCTGGATTGAGCTTGCAAAATGCATGCGTTCGGCAGGCGTTTCCATTGAGGCGCTTATAGTATACTGCCGCCTTGTGCAGCAGGGCGAAAGTACGGTTTCTGCCAGAAAAAAACTGCTTGAGGGCGAGAGGGAAAAGCTTGTGCTTAAGATAGACGAAATGCAGAAAGCAAAGGAAAAGCTTGACTATAAAATTTCCATATATGAAAATGCCGAAAAAACAGGTGTTTTGGAATGGTGAATTTTATGCTGTTTTAGGAATAATAAGCCTTAAAGCACAGATACTAACAAAAAAGTATCGGAGGTGTTTTAATGTTTAAGCATGAAAAAAGACTTCTTCAGCCTGTTGAGGTTGAAAAACCAAATCCGCAGTATGCGGCGCTTTTGCAGGAGCAGCTTGGAGGGGGCAATGGTGAGCTTAAGGCGGCAATGCAGTATATGAGCCAAAGCTTTAGAATTAAGGACAAGGCAATTAAGGATTTATTTATGGATATTGCCGCAGAGGAACTTAGCCATATGGAAATGGTTGCCCAGACAATATGCCTTTTAAACGGGCATGATGTAAATTATGAAAACACAGGTGCGGGAGAAATTCAGACGCATGTTCAGCTTGGGCTTGCGCCGGGGCTTATAAATTCTTCGGGATATTCCTGGACTGCCGATTATGTTACCGTAACAGGCGATTTGTGTGCAGACCTTTTATCCAACATTGCCTCAGAGCAGAGGGCGAAGGTGGTTTATGAATATCTTTACCGTCAGATAAACGACAAAAAGGTGAGAGAAACAATAGATTTTCTTTTAAACAGAGAGGAAGCTCATAACGCGCTGTTCAGAGAGGCCTTTAACAGGGTAAGTGATACAGGCAGCAACAGAGATTTCGGTGTTACGGAGGATTCAAAGCTTTACTTTAATCTTTCTTCACCTTCGCCTGAAAATGCATTTGGAAAAACAAAAGCAGAGCCGCCAAGCTTTGCAAATATGGGAAAATAACAAAAACACTTCGGGTAATTTTTATCCGAAGTATTTTTATGTGCAGATTTGTGATATAATTAACTGCGGATATGTTAAGGCGTTCTATATATAATTGAGGTATTGGCATGATTAAATATATTTTCAGCACTTCAGAGGGAAAGCTTTACAAGCAGAATGAAGAAGAAATAAAGAATGGTGAAAGTGAAGTATGGATTATGAACCGAGAGGAATTTAAGGCCCTTGAGGGCGGCTATCCCCACAAAAAAGCCCTTAATCAAAGCCTTTTTTCCATACGCTACTGCAAGGCTGAAATATTCGGAAACTGCATTCAGGGCGTAATGAAAATTCCCTTTGAAAAAAATGAAAAATCTCAGCTTGAATTTGGTTTTTATCTTATTAAAAATAAGCTTATTTTTATCGGAGAGGGAAACAGGCTTCAGTCTGTGCTGGAAAGAGCCGATGAAAACCTTACGGGTAAGGCGTCTTTAAGAATGCTTCTGCTTACGGTATTTGAGGTGCTTATAGAAAATGACATAATATTTCTTCTTAAAATTGAGGACAAATTTTCATCGGCAGAGGAAGAGCTTTTGAAAAATAAAAGCAAAAACTTTTATGAAAAGCTTATTTTTTATAGAAAAAGGCTTTCGTCGCTTCATTCATATTATGGACAGCTTGAAAACATAGGCTATATGATGCAGTCTGACCTTACAGGCGAAACTGACGAAAATGAAAAGGAGCTTTGGCGGCTTTACACCAACAGAACAGAAAGGCTTCACAATTATGTTGACGTTTTAAGAGAAAATCTGCTGGAGCTGAGAGAACTTTACCAGTATCAGAATGATTTAAGGCAGAATCAGATTATGACATTTCTTACGGTGGTAACAACAATTTTTCTGCCGCTTACGCTTATTGTAGGCTGGTACGGAATGAACTTTACCGATATGCTTGCCTTTAAAACAAGCTGGGGCTATCCTTTGGTGTGCATAGCAAGCGTTGTTATAGTTATTGCCGAAATTATTTATTTTAAAAAGAAAAAAATGCTTTGAAATGAGCCGGCACGAAACCGTGTCGGTTTATTTTTTTTTATAAAATTTTGAAATAAAATTAAGGTTTTGTCCGTCTAACATATAAAAGGCAAAAGGGAGGAAAGGCTGTGACTTATGACGAGTATGCCGCTAAAATAGGCGAAATAAAGCACAAGCTGTACAAAACGGCGCTTATTTACACAGGAAACGAAAGCACCGCCAAAGATGTTTTGGATGAGGCTGTGTATAAGGGGCTTAAAAATATAAAAAAACTGCGCAATGAGGAATACTTTACCACATGGATAACACGGATATTAATAAACGAGTGCCACAACGTTTACAGAGCCGGAAAAAGAATGCAGACAGTGGAGGAGCTGCCTGAAACAGCTGCGGAGGATTTTGACGCCTTGCCTTTAAAAGAGGCTTTGTCAAAGCTGCCGTCAAATTTAAAGGAGGTTATAATACTTAGATTTTTTTGGGGCTGCACAGCTGCCGAAACGGCGGAAATACTGGGTATTCCTCAGGGAACGGTTTCAACAAGGCAAAGAAAGGCGTTGGAGCTTTTAAGGCTTGATTTGGGAAAGGAGGAAAATGCATGAACAGAAAAGAAGAATTTGAAGCTATGCTGTCTGAATTTGAAAAGACTGATTTGGATTATGATGTTATGCCAAAGGCTGAAAAAAGGCTGAAAAAAAGAAAATATTTTTATGTGCCTGTTTCCTATGCGGCGTCGTTTTTCATATGCTTTGTTGTGCTTGTAAATTTCTGCTCTCCCGTTGCCTATGGCTGTTCAAAGCTGCCGCTTATAAAGGATTTGGCAAAGGCTGTAACATTTTCACCCTCCCTAAGCAGTGCCGTTGACAATGAGTACCTTCAAAAGGTTGGCATAATACAAAATAAAAACGGCATAAGCGCAAGCGTGGATTACATTATAGTTGACCAAAAGCAGGTGAACATATTTTTCAGACTGGACGGAAGTGGGTATGGTACTCTTTCTGCCGACCCTGATATATCGGGCGCAGAGGGTGAATTTTTGGAAAGCTGCTCCTACGGCGTAAACGGATATAATGTGCCAAATGGCGAAATAAACTCACTTACCATTGATTTTATAAACGGAAATGTGCCCGACAGCCTTATGCTTAAGCTGAAGGTTTATGAAAACGAAAGCAGCCAAAGCCGTGTGCCTGAAACCGAAAAGGGATATTTTGAAGATTGGAACCCCGATTATATAGCGGAATTTGAATTTCTGCTGGAGTTTGACCCACAATTTACGGCAGTTGGAAAGGAAATAAAGGTAAACGAGGAATTTGAAATTGAGGGACAGAAATTTGTAATTACCGACATTGAAATTTACCCGACAAACATGAGAATAAATATTTCCGCCGACGAAAAAAATACAGCATGGATAAAAGAGCTGTATTTTGAGGCTGCGGACGACAGAGGAAGGCGTTTTGAGCCTGTGGCAAATGGCATATCGGCTACGGGAGATTTAAGCACGCCTATGATGAAAAGCTACCGAGCCGAAAGCCCGTATTTTTATGACTCTGATTTTATAAATATCATAATCAAGGGTGCAGTTCTTCTGGACAAAAATAATGAAAGAGTATTTATAGACCTTAAAAACTCATTTTCGGGAAATATGCCCCAAGATGCAGAGCTTTACAGAGTGTACAGGGAAAACGGAACGTGGATTGTGGAAACAAAATGCGCAGAAAGAAAAGAAAACCACATGCATCAGATATTTATGGGAAATTATTATGATTTGTATGGAAATGAATACCACATAAACGGATACGGCTCGGCAATAACATCTTCAAAAGGCGAGGAAGAAAAGGGCTTCTTTTATTCTTATATGTATCTTAACGACTACCCATATGACAAGGTTTGGCTTGAGGCAGCTTACAGCAGAATATGTACACTGAAAGAAGAAAAAGTAATTAAAATTATAAATGAAAAGTAAATAATATTTCCATGGGCAGACGGGTTTTTCAGCTTGTCTGCCTGTGTTTTACATAAAACTTTGCATACCTTTTGCATGATATTGGAAATCTTAATGTTGTGTTTATATTGTTTGGTTGTTATAATTAAAAAAGCAAAAGTAAATTTTACGTTTTACGGACGGGAGATATTATGAAAATTATTATTGTTGGCTGCGGCAATGTCGGTTCCACACTGGCAGAGCAGCTTAGTAAAGAAGGACATGACATTACCATTATAGACGCACAGGAGCAGATAGTTAAGCATCTTTCCAACAGCTGTGATGTAATGGGCATTGTGGGAAACGGCGCAAGCCTCAGCATACAGATGGAGGCGGGCGTTGACGAATCGGACATGCTTATTGCCGTTACAAGAAGTGATGAGCTTAACCTTTTGTGCTGTCTTATTGCCAAAAAAGCAGGAGCAAAGCATACCATAGCCAGAGTAAGCAGCCCTGTTTACAGCCGTGAGATAGAGTTTATAAAGGAAGAACTTGGTCTTTCACTTGTTATAAACCCTCAGCTTGCTGCGGCAAGAGAAATTGAAAGGCTTTTGAAATTTCCTTCGGCGCTTAAGGTGGATTCCTTTGCCAGAAGCCGTGTTGAGCTTGTAAACTATCTTATACCCGACAATTCGCCTTTATGCAATATGAAGCTTAAGGATATGTCGTCGCAGCTGCACTGCGATGTGCTTTTGCCCATAGTTGAAAGAGGAGAGCAGGTTATAATACCCGGCGGTAATTTTGAGCTTAAGGCAAAGGACGAAATTTCAATAGTGGGCGGCAGCAAAAAAACAGCGGAGTTTTTTAAAAAGCTTAAAGAGCCAACCTCTGCCGTTAAGGATGTTATGATTATAGGCGGCAGCAGAACAAGCATATATCTTTCAAAGCAGCTGCTTGAAATGGGCATAAGGGTTAAAATTATTGAAAGAGACAGAAAAAAATGCGACGAGCTTAGCGAAATGCTTCCAAACGCCCTTATTATCAACGGCGACGGAACTGACAAGGAGCTTCTTATGGAGGAGGGGCTTATGCAGGCGCAGGCCTTTATTCCTATGACTAATATTGATGAAGAAAATATTATGCTCACTCTTTTTGCCAAAAGCGTTTCAAAGGCAAAGCTTATTACAAAGGTGCACCGCATAGCCTACGACAAAATTATTGACAGCCTTGAAATAGGCAGTGTAATATATCCAAAATATATTTCTGCCGAGTATATAATAAAGTTTGTGCGTGCCATGAACAATTCTATGGAAAACAACATGGAAACACTTTACAGGCTTAACGACAACAGAGTTGAGGCCCTTGAGTTTATAATAAACGAGGATTCACCTGTTGCGGGCATACCTCTTCAGATGCTTAATTTAAAGCCTAATATTATAATAGCCTGCATAACCCATGAGGGAAAGGTAAACATACCAAACGGTCAAAGCGTTATTGAGCCGGGCGATACGGTTATACTTGTAACCACAACCACAGGCTTAAGCGATATTAAGGATGCTTTAAGGTAGGTAAAAGACGATGAATTATTCCATGATATTTTATATATTAAGCAGTGTGCTTACCTTTGAGGGTGTTTTTCTCCTTTTGCCTTGTATTGTGGCGCTTATTTACGGCGAAAGTCAGGGGCTTATATACCTTGGCGTTGCGGCGGCAAGCATAATTTTGGGAAGCATTGCAAGGCTTAAGAAAACCGAAAACAAAGTGTTTTATTCAAAAGAGGGCTTTGTAACGGTTTCCTTAAGCTGGATAGTAATAAGCCTTGTGGGGGCGCTTCCTTTTTACCTTACAGGGGAAATACCAAGCTACATTGACGCTGTTTTTGAAACGGTTTCGGGCTTTACAACAACGGGAGCAAGCATACTTTCGGATATTGAGGTGCTTTCAAAATGCACAGCCTTTTGGCGCTGCTTTACACACTGGATAGGCGGTATGGGCGTTTTGGTGCTTATACTTGCGCTTTTGCCTATTTCGGGCAGCTACAACATGCACCTTATGAGGGCGGAAAGCCCGGGCCCTTCTGTGGGCAAGCTTGTGCCAAAGGTAAGAAATACGGCAAAAATGCTTTACGGAATTTATATAGTTATAACCAGTGCGGAAATTATTTCACTTGTTTTGGCAGGCATGCCGTTGTATGATTCCATGACACTTTCCTTTGCAACTGTGGGAACAGGCGGATTTGCACTGCTTAACAGCAGCATCGCCTCATACAATTTGTCGGTGCAGCTTATAATAACTCTGTTTATGCTTGTTTGCTCAATCAATTTTAATGTTTACTATCTTATTTATGCACGCAAATTTAAGGATGCACTGCATAACGAGGAAATGAGAAGCTTTCTTATTATAGTGCTTTCAATTACGGTGCTTATAACCATAAACATAAGAAGCGGCTTTGAAAACATATTTGCAGCATTTCAGACGGCACTTTTCCAGGTTGCCTCAATAATAAGCACAACGGGCTTTGCTACGGCGGATTTTAACCTTTGGCCTGAATTTTCAAAGGCGCTGTTGATTTTTGCCATGTTTGTGGGCGCATGCGCCGGTAGTACAGGCGGCGGTTTAAAGGTTTCAAGGTTTGTTATACTTGTTAAGGCTGTTAAAAACGAAATTACAAGCATAATACATCCAAGATGCGTTAAAAAGGTACATTTTGAGGGAAAAAGCATTTCCGACAATATGATAAAGGCGGTTTTAAGCTATCTGGCGGCATATGTTTTTATAGTTGCAGTTTCATTTGTGCTTATAAGCATAGACAATTTTGACGCGGGAACAAATTTTTCGGCGGTAATGGCAACCTTTAACAACATAGGTCCCGGTATAGGCATGGTAGGCCCTACGGGAAATTACGGGGCATACAGCAATTTTTCAAAAATAGTGCTTGTTTTCGACATGCTTGTAGGCAGACTTGAAATATTCCCTATGCTTATACTGTTTTCACCGAGAATTTATAAAAAAGGAATATAAATGATAAAAGGGCGGTTTGTGGATATACAGCCGCCTTTAATATTTTTAAAGCTTATATTTACATAAAAAAACCGGCTTAAGCCGGCTCAAAAAATACAGCCGCCGAAGAGATAAATAAGAAGGAAAGGAAAACGGACTGTATTTTGTTGACATATTGATTTGAATGAAAAAATACATGTTTCAAATGCTTAAAATTTACTTCACATGCATCATTCATATAATATTAAAGCATAAAAATATTTTAAATATGTGAATTGATTTTAAATATTTTATGAACAAAATCAAAAAGTCAGACGCATCTGATACCATTTTGCGTTTCCGTGGGTTGATTTTGAAAGCCCCTCATTTATAAAGCCGAATTTGGCGTAATAGTGTATTAAAGGCTCTTTGCAGGTTAAAACAACGCCTTTTCTTTTTTCGTTTTTTGCCTGTTCTATGGCGTATTTTATAAGTTTTTCGGCATAGCCCATTCTGCGTTTTGATGGAATTGTGTTTACTCCGAAAATCATCTGCCAACAGCCATTTTCGTTGTGCATTTCGGCTTTGGAGTACATTTCGTCTTCCAAATTGGCGTTGTCTGTTGTCATTCCGTTTACAAAGCTTACTAAAATATCATCTTCAAAAAGCAGGTAAAAGTGGTTTGGATATACCTCAAGCCTTTTTCTGAAATCCTCCTCACTTGCCGCCTCCGCTGCGGGAAAGCACATTGATTCAACCTCAGTTAAGGCTTTTAAATCGTCAAAAGAAGCCGTTCTTATATTTTCCATTTTGTTTTAATTCCTCCGTATACAAGCTGTGCAAAAGCGAATAATTAGTTTTATAAACACAGAAAATTATATCATTTAAACTAAATTTTGAAAACATAGGCTATGCCTGTGTTGACGTAAAACATCAAAAAGTATATAATTTTCTCTATATAGTTAAAAATTTATTTATGGAGTGATAAATATGAGCGAAAGCTGTAATCATGACTGTTCAAACTGCAGTTCAAACTGTGCTGACAGAAGCCCTGAAAGCTTCAGAATAGAGCCAAACAAATACAGCAGAATTAAAAAGGTAATTGGTGTTGTAAGCGGAAAGGGCGGAGTAGGCAAGTCTTTTGTAACAAGCCTTCTTGCATCAGGTCTTCAGAAAAAAGGCTATAGCTGCGGTATTCTTGACGCAGACATTACAGGCCCTTCAATACCTAAAATGTTCGGCATTAAGGAAAAAGCCGGCGGAAACCAATATGGAATGCTTCCTGTGCTTTCAAAAAACGGGACTCAGGTAATGAGCATAAATGTTCTTGTAGACAACGAAACAGACCCTGTTGTGTGGAGAGGCCCTGTTATTGCTGGCGTTGTTCAGCAGTTCTGGCAGGAGGTAATATGGCATGACGTTGACTGTCTTTTTGTAGACATGCCTCCGGGAACAGGCGACGTTTCACTTACTGTTTTCCAAAGTATTCCCGTTGACGGAATAATTATTGTAACATCACCTCAGGATTTGGTAAGCATGATAGTGGGTAAGGCTGTAAACATGGCTAAAATGATGAATGTTCCTATTTTGGGAATTGTTGAAAACATGAGCTATGTTGAATGCGACAGCTGCGGACACAAAATAATGCTTTACGGCGAAAGCAAGCTTGAAAAGGTTGCTCAGGAATATCAGCTTGCGCCTTTGGCACAGCTGCCTATACGCCCTGAAAATGCCGCCGCATGCGACAAGGGTGAGGTTGAGGATATAAGCATGCCTGAGCTTGAACAGGCCTATGAGCTTATTGAATATCTTATGAATAGATAAGACAGTACAAAAACAAGGGCAAAAAAGCTTTTTAAGAAGTATTTTTGACGAAAAAGGCAAGTATACTTTTAAAATATATACAAAAAAAATGTCATGTTTTTTGATATATTGTTTAATTGGGTACTTTGCGGAAGCAAAATGGTATGATAAAATTTAAATGGGATATTTGTCGCTGTTTTTAGCTTAAATGTATTAAAAAACGGAATGAAGGGGATGAATATGGCAAATTTATTTTTGACACCTAAAATTGTGTATATGGGCAGCGGAGCGCTTGAAATGAGCAAAAACTCCGTAAAGGGTCTTGGAAAGAAGGCTCTGCTTGTTACAGGAAAAAATTCTGTTAAAATAGGCAACGCCAAAAAAGTGACGGATATGCTTGAAAGCATAGGCACTGAGTGTGTTGTGTTTTCTGACATTACAGGCGAGCCATGTGACTATATGATTGAAGCAGGCGCAAAGCTTTATAAAGAAAGCGGCTGTGATTTTATTATGTCTGTTGGCGGAGGAAGCCCTATGGACGCCATGAAGGCAATAGGCATAGTTGTTTCCTGCGGAGGAAGCATAAACGATTATATGGGAAAAATAATTACCGATGCGCTTCCGCCTATGGCAGCCGTTCCCACAACAGCAGGAACAGGCTCGGAAACAACACAGTTTACAATTATAAACAACACATGTGAAAACATAAAAATGCTTATTAAGGGCCCATCACTTATGCCTGATATAGCAATATCAGACCCTGAATTTACACTTACCGCACCGCCTAAAATTACAGCGTCAACAGGCATTGACGCCCTTTGTCATGCCGTTGAGTCATACACATCGGTAAAAGCTTTTCCTGTTGCCGACACAATGGCGCTTTCGGCTGTAAAAAGAATTTTTGCAAGCCTTTATAAATGCTATACCGACGGCTCGGATTTGGAAGCGAGAACAGAAATGGCAACAGCGGCTCTTGAGGCAGGCATGTCATTTAACAATTCCTCGGTTACAATTATTCACGGCATGAGCCGACCAATAGGCGCTTTATACCATGTTCCTCACGGACTTTCAAACGCTATGCTTGCGCCTAAGTGCCTTCAGTTTGCCATGAGCGGATGCCCGGAAAGGTTCTGCACTCTTGCGCAGACAATAGGTGTATATAAAGAAGGAATGACAACAGAGGAAGGCGCACAGGCATTTATAGACGCAGTGGCGGAGCTGTGCAAAAAACTCAACATTCAGACAGCGGCTGAATTTGGAATTGATAAGGAAGATTTCTTTGCGCATATAGACAAAATGGCTTCAGATGCCGTAGCAAGCGGAAGCCCGGCTAATACAAGAAGAAATCCCACAAAAGAGCAGATTGTTGAAATTTACAAATCACTTTTTGATTGATTTTTTCGCTGCGGGTTTAAAAAATATAAAACCTCTGTATTTTTGCAATGCAGAGGTTTTGTTCCTTTAAATTCGGGCGTGAAATAAAAATGGCAGTTATAATTATGTATATGATATTTGAGGAGGAGTTTAAAAATGGAAAAACTTGAAATGCTTTATGAAGGAAAGGCAAAAAGAGTATTTAAAACAGAGGATGAGGACCTTTACATTGTTTCTTACAAGGACGATGCAACAGCATTCAACGGTCTTAAAAAAGGTCAGATTTCAGGCAAAGGCGTTATCAACAACAAAATGACAAACATCGTTTTCAAATATCTTGAAGAAAACGGAATAAAAACACATCTTGTAGAAGAAATTAATGACAGAGAAACTATCGTTAAGAAGGTTGAAATAGTTCCTCTTGAGGTTATAGTAAGAAACGTTGCTGCAGGCAGCTTTTCAAAGAGATTCGGCGTTGAGGAAGGCACAGCCCTTAAAAACGCTATTGTTGAGTTCTCATACAAAAACGATGACCTTGGCGACCCAATGATAAACAACATGCAGGCAACAGCTATCGGCATTACAACAGAGGCTGAGCTTGAGGACATTACAAAGCAGGTTCTTAAAATTAACGACCTTATGAAGAAATTCTTCATCGAAAGAGGAATTAAACTTATTGATTTTAAGGTAGAATTTGGCCGCTGCAAGGGTGAGGTTATACTTGCTGACGAAATTTCTCCTGACACATGTAGACTTTGGGACGCTGAAACAAACGACAAGCTCGACAAAGACCGTTTCAGAAGAGATCTTGGCGGCGTTGAAGAAGCATACGAAGAAGTTTGGAGACGAATAACTAAATGATAAATTCTATTGACAAAAAAATGAATGTTACCGATTTTGAGCAAGAGGATGTTCTTAAGGAAGAATGCGGCGTATTCGGAATTTACAACAACGATGACGACCAGAGCGGACGCATTGTGTATTACGGTCTTTTTGCGCTTCAGCACAGAGGACAGGAAAGCTGCGGCATTGCCGTAACTGATGATACAGTTGTAAAGCAGTATAAGGATATGGGTCTTGTGCCGGAGGTATTCAGCCCCGATATTCTTGACAAGCTTACGGGCAAAATTGCCGTAGGACACGTGCGCTATTCAACTGCCGGAGGAAGCCTCAGACAGAATGCTCAGCCTCTTGTAAGCCGTTACCTTAAGGGTGCGCTTACAATAAGCCACAACGGAAATCTTATAAATGCCATTGATATAAGAGAAGAATTTGAAAAAGAGGGCTACATTTTCCAAACAACCATCGACTCTGAGGTTATAGCGTACATGATAGCCCGTGAAAGAGTAAGAAACAGCTCTGTTGAGGAAGCCGTAAGCAAAATGATGGAAAGAGTTAAAGGCTCTTATTCACTTCTTGTTATGAGCCCTAAAAAGCTTATAGGCTGCCGCGATCCCTTTGGAAACAGACCTCTTTGCATTGGCAAAAGAGAAAATTCATGGATAATAGCGTCAGAAACCTGCGCCCTTGACGCAGTAGGCGCTGAATATGTAAGAGATGTTGAGCCAGGCGAAATTGTGGTTATTGATGAAAACGGACTCCGCTCGATAAAAACACACTGCAAAAAAGAAAAAAGCGCTCTCTGCATTTTTGAGCTTATCTATTTTGCACGCCCCGACAGCGTTGTTGAGGGCATAAGCGTATACGAAAGCCGCAAAGAGGCAGGAAGAGCTCTTGCAAAAGACCACCCTGTTGAGGGTGATGTAGTAATTGGCGTGCCTGACAGCGGTATTCCTGCCGCCATGGGCTATGCCGAGGAAAGCGGAATACCATACGGCTCAGGTCTTGTTAAAAACAGATATATCGGCCGTACATTCATAAGCCCAACACAAAGCGCCCGTGAGGACGGCGTAAAGGTTAAGCTTAACGCTTTAAAAAGCAGTGTTGCCGGCAAAAGGGTAATTATGATTGACGACTCCATAGTGCGCGGCACAACAGTTGCACGCCTTGTAAAACTTCTGCGTGACGCAGGGGCAAAAGAGGTGCATATGAGAGTAAGTGCGCCGCCGTTTATGTGGCCATGCTACTACGGCACAGACGTTCCTTCAAAGGAAAATCTTATTGCCTGCAAATACAATACGGCTGAGGAAATTGCAAAGGCTGTAGGCGTAGACAGCCTTGGTTACCTTGGCATAAACCGCCTTAAAGAACTTACGATGGGAAAAAATTTGAGTTATTGCGATGCATGCTTTACAGGAAATTATCCTATGGGCGTGCCTAATGAGGAACAGGAGGAATTTGGAAATGCGGTCGAAATACGAAAGTCCCCTAAATTCACGATACAGTAGTAAAGAGATGAGCTATCTCTTTTCTCCTGATTTCAAATTTAAAACATGGAGAAAGCTTTGGATTGCCCTTGCTGAAAGTGAAAAGGAGCTTGGACTTAATATTACGGACGAACAGATTGCCGAAATGAAGAAATATCAGGACGATATTAATTATGAGGTAGCTGAGGAAAGAGAAAAAATTGTGCGCCATGACGTTATGAGCCATGTATATGCCTTTGGCACACAGGCAAAAAGCGCAATGCCTATTATCCACCTTGGCGCTACAAGCTGTTTTGTAGGCGACAACACAGACATAATTATAATGACAGAGGCCATGAAGCTGGTTAAAAAAGGTCTTGTAAACGTAATTAACGAGCTTTCAAAGTTTGCCCTTGAATATAAGGACATGCCTACACTTGGCTTTACACATTTTCAGCCTGCGCAGACAACAACAGTGGGCAAAAGAGCAACACTTTGGCTTCAGGACCTGCTTATGGATTTGGAGGACCTTGATTTCCAGATTTCAAAGGCTAAGCTTAGAGGCGCAAAGGGCACAACAGGCACACAGGCAAGCTTTATGGAGCTTTTTGACG
>Ga0129308_1001508_pt1 | contig 23911 bp, 21 predicted proteins | sample L827metagenome_FD_94440 | JGI IMG/M metagenome (GOLD analysis project Ga0129308, IMG submission 94440) | Ring-tailed lemur group fecal microbial communities from Wisconsin, USA - L827 metagenome | ecosystem: Host-associated > Mammals > Digestive system > Large intestine > Fecal | place: USA... | reverse complement strand
CGCTCCGTACTCTGTATTCTCTCCGCCCATTTCGTCCTCCTGTCATTTTAGATTTATAGCATCAACAAGCCTGCAGAAAACCCTGCAACCTCTGATAAATAGACATAGTAATACTAATCTATTATAGCACAAAATAGGGCTGCTTTCCATTCATTTTCAGGAAAATATAGAAAACTTCCCGGCAGACAGAATATTTCTGCCTGTCGGGAAGTCGTTTTTTACTGCTCTATATTTACCAGATACTGATACACATCTCTCTTGCTCACTCCCCGGTCCTTTGCCACCTGTTTCATGGCTTCCTTCCGGGAAAGTCCCTTACTCTCATAGATTTCCATATGCTCTTCTATTGTGATCTCCTCCCAGGAAGCTGCTGCCTCTTCTTTCAGTTCCTGGCGGCTTTTTCCTTCGATGACCATCACGCACTCTCCAAGAGGCTTCTCATTCTCATAATGAGCGATCAGCTCATCTATGGTCGTGCGGAATGCCGTCTCGTGCTTTTTCGTCAGCTCCCGACAAAGTGTCATCCTGCGGTTTCCAAGAGTCTCCCGAAGATCTTTCAGGGTTTTTACCAGCTTATGAGGAGCTTCATAAATAATAATGGTTCTTGTTTCATCTACAAGCTCCTGGAGAATCTCCCTGCGCTCTTTTTTATCCATGGGAAGAAAAGCCTCAAAAGCAAATCTCCTGGTGGGAAGTCCGGATAAAGTCAGAGCAGTAATGCACGCTGCCGGACCCGGAAGGGAAGTTACCTCGATTCCTGCCTCATAACACATAGCAGCCAGTTCTTCTCCCGGATCCGAGATTCCCGGTGTCCCTGCATCTGTGATAAGCGCAATATTCATGCCGCTGTTCATTTTTTCGATAAGGGTATATGCCTTCTCTATCTTGTTATATTCATGGTAGCTGGTCATTGGTGTTTTTATGTCAAAATGATTCAGAAGCTTAATACTGTTTCTGGTATCCTCAGCCGCAATAAGATCCACCTCTTTCAGTGTCCGGAGAACTCTGAGCGTAATATCCTCCAGATTTCCGATGGGCGTTGCACATAAATATAATTTTCCGCTCATAATCTCTCCTTTCACACAGCAGTCCATATCCGAAGTATCGGATTCATTTTTTGGCATTTACGCACCTGACGGTCCGTATATTTTTAATATCTCCTCTGTATATACGCCTGGCTTTTCATAAACGATCAGTGGACGCTCCACCGTGATCCTGGAATTTCCGCCTTTCAGAGCTTCGATCAGAACCATATTCGGTTCCCTGTCAACAAAAGGATATACCAGCTGCATCCTCTTTGGCTCCAGCTTATATTTTGTAAGTACCTGGAAGATCTCTGCCAGCCGGAAAGGACGATGTACCATATAAAAATGTCCCCGATCCTTTAATACCCGGGATGTCTGGCTTACCACATCCTCCAGTGTACAGAGAATTTCATGTCTGGCTATGGCTTTTGGCATATGCGGATTCTGAAGGCCATGCTGACCAATCATATAGGGCGGATTGCATGTGACTGCATGAAAAGAAGCTGCCCCGAAAATCTCAGCAGCCTCTTTAATATCTCCGCAGACAATGTCAATGTCCTTTTCCAGATCATTATAGGCCACACTTCGTCGTGCCATTTCCGCACATTCCTTCTGAATCTCAAGCCCGGTAAAATGCTCTCCCGGTGTTTTCGCTCTAAGAAGAATGGGGATGATCCCGGTTCCGGTTCCCATATCCAGAACACGCTGGCCTTTTTTTATTTTTGCAAAACCGGATAAAAGAACGGCATCCATTCCAAAACAGAATTTCTCCGAACTCTGGATCACATGATAACCATTCTGAAGATCATCCGCCCGCTCTCCCGGCTTCACAAGACTGTCACGCAGTTTATTTTCCATGAGATCTGGAATCTCCCTCTTTATCCTGAAGTTTTTCTAGTTCCTTCATTTCCTTTTCGGAAATTTTGATCTTTTTCTTTCTGGGACGGAATTTCAGTTCTCCTACCGGATATTCCTGGATTTCCTTCTCATCATTGACTTCAACAATAACTTTTACCAGCTGTCTCAGTACGTTTACACTGTGAACAGTTCCCTGAAGTCCATCCGGAAGAGTAACTGTATCTCCTGTTCCCGGAAGTTTCTTGTTCAGTTCCTCATAGGTTTCCTGCTCGTTCTTCAGACAGCACATCAGTCTTCCGCAGACACCGGATATCTTGGTCTGGTTCAGGGAAAGATTCTGCTCTTTCGCCATTTTGATAGATACCGGTGCAAATTCTGAAAGATAGGTATGGCAGCAGAGACATCTGCCGCAGATTCCGATTCCTCCAAGGATCTTTGTCTCATCACGTACACCGATCTGCCGAAGCTCTATTCTGGTCTTAAAGATTGCTGCCAGATCCTTTACCAGCTGACGGAAATCAATTCTTCCATCTGCAGTAAAATAAAACAGCACTTTATTATTATCAAAAGTATACTCCGCATCGATCAGTTTCATATCCAGCCCATGATCACGGATCTTTTTCTGACAGATTTTAAAGGCTTCCTTTTCTTTTTCTCTGTTCTGTCTTTCTCTTTCCTCATCTGCCGGAGTTGCAACACGGAGCACTTCCTTCAGTGGATGGATCACTTCATCTTCCTCTACATCCTTTGGTCCCAGGACCACACGGCCGAATTCAACGCCCCTTGCTGTCTCAACGATCACATGATCGCCGACTTTCATCTTGTATCCCTTTGGGTTAAAATAATATATTTTTCCGACATTTCGGAATCTGATACCTACTACTTTTGTCATTCTATCTCTCCCTGATCGTCAGGAACAAAAGCTCCAGTGCGAGCTCAAAGTTTACGTTGGCACGAAGACGTACCTTTGTTTTTTCCAGCGCCTCCAGGATCTTTTCCAGATTTTCATAAGAGCGCTGACTTGCCTGTTCCTTAATATAATTGATTTCCTGTTTAAACACCAGATTATCGATTTCTCTGGTAGCCTTGAACATCAGGACATCTCTGAACCAGAACTGGAAAATATCCAGATAATCTCCGATATTCTGTTTTTCTGCCGAAAGCAGTTTGATCTCATCAGCAAGTTCGTAAACCTCCATAGAGTCCGCATTTTTCAGGATTTTCAGAGCACTCCGGGTAATGGTGGAAAACTCTTCTGAAGTAGCAGCTTCTTTGGCGATTCCTATACTTCCCTGTGCAAAAGATGCATCGATCTCAGCCTGATAGTCCGGAACATGAAGGCGTTCCATCAGATACTGTTTCACAAGGCTGTCATCCACCACCTTCAGATCCAGACGTACACATCTGGACTGGATAGTCGGCAGCAGTGCATCCACATTGCTTGTCAAAAGCATGATCACTGCATATTCCGGCGGTTCCTCTATTGTCTTAAGCAGTGCATTCTGAGCCTGTACGGTCATCATATGCGCATCTGGAATGATGTATATCTTATACTGACTGCAATACGGCTTCACTGCCACATCATAGATCACCTGCTCCCTGATCTCATCAATACTGATGATCCCAGGTTTTTCATGATTGACCATAATAATATCCGGATGATTCTTTCCCATGGCCTTTTTGCAGGAGTCACATTTCTGACAGGGTTCTGTACCACCTTTTTCACACTGAAGAGTCATTGCATATGTGGTTGCAAGAAGTTTTTTTCCTGATCCCGGTCTCCCTGTAAAAATATAAGAATGGGAAACCTTTCCCGTCTTAATGGCATTTTTTAAATGTCTTATAATCTCCTCGTGCCCAATAATATCGTTAAAACCAACCATTCAGAATCACCTCACTTTGTTATTAAACAGGTCTTAGCTTGTTTTCTAGATAAGTCTTATTATATCATACTTTGTTTGTTAATAAAAACTATTTTTGCTTATGTCGTGGATTTTATATATTTTATGATTTTTTCAACACATCTGTCCAGATCGTCATTTTCAAATCTTACAGGAATATCTGCTTCCTGGATCTTTTCCTCAGAAAAATCATCCTGATCTGCCAGAAATCTCCTGCACAGTTCTGCATATTTCGGATCTTCCTGCTGTTTTTCCCGAAGAAGCGCCCTTTGGAGACGTTCTCCGTCTTCTACCTGGATATAAATGGGGCATACCCTGCTTTCTCCATAATATCCTTTCATTTTTTTGTAGGATTCCAGTGTCCCGATTCCTAAGTAATCTGCACCATCCGGTCTGATCTGTCCGTCATCTGCTGTAAAATAAGTCCATACACCATGTACTGTATTGTAAGACCGGGATTCAATCAGCTTTCCGCTGTTCCTGAATGCATCCAGCTGGTGTTCATCTGTAAAAAAATACTCTTTTCCGTTCTCTTCTCCTGCACGAATGGGCCTTGTTGTATAAAGAACCATTTTTTTCAGTTTCAGATCCTCCCTGTTGGAAAGAATGGAATAGATCCTGTCCTTTCCGGAAGCGCTCTTTCCCATAATATAAAATATTTTTCCCATTGTATGTTACTTTAAACCGCCCTCTCTGTTTTTTTCAGCGAGGCTTCTCTCATTTCATTAGCGACAATCAGAACAGAACCATTTGTTACGTCGCTGAGTCCCTGAAGATCAAAGCCCTGTTCCACGTATCTTCTCATATTTTTTATCAAAAGTCCAGTAATCTGCTCTCCCGGAACCAGAAGGGGAATCCCTGGCGGATATAGATATGCAAACTCTGCGGATACCCTTCCAATACTTTCTTCCAGGGGAATTCTTTCCGTAAGAGCATCCATTGCCTGCGATATCTTCATGATCTGGTTCAATTCCTGATATTTGTTTTTTTCCTGTACTTCTATATTCTCTGTATATTTTAACGATTCCTGTCTGTCAATTTCTTCAATGGCACTGCAAAGCCGCTCAAATCCTTCTTCTCTGTCACCAACCGAAGTCAGCGCAAGCGTATAGCTCTCTGCCTCCATTTCCATCTCCAGATGAAATTCTGATCTCAGAATTTCTGTAAGCTGTTTTCCATTCAAAGTACTGTGTACTGTTGAAAAAATCAGCTTTGATCTGTCCACGTCATAAATCCCCATAGCAGGATCAGGGACTGTATTTTCCAGACGGATATAACGGCATTTTCCCAAACGTTCCCTTGTTCGTTCCAGGTTCCTGATATATTCAGAGAACATCCGGTCTCCATCCTCCTTTAATTGATCCAGGCATGCATCCATAGATGCCATAAGCACATACGAAGGACTGCTTGTCTGATAAATTCCCAGGAACCGGACGAGCAGTTCTCTGGATACCCTGTCACTGCATAAATGAATCAAGGACGTCTGAGTCATAGAGGGGAGCGTTTTGTGGAGACTGTGTATCACAATATCTGCTCCAAGTTCTGCTGCCGATACTGGAAAATATTCCGAAAAATGAAAGTGTGCGCCATGAGCCTCATCAACGATCAACGGAATCTGATATTTATGTGTAATTTCTGCAATTTTTTTAATATCTGATACAATTCCATCATAAGTGGGGGAAGTGATCAGCACTGCTTCAATTTCCGGATTGTCGGAGAGGCATCTTTCCACACGCTGCGGAGAAATTCCTCCGTTTATCCCCAACTCTGAATCCTCGTGTGGATAAATACAGGTCACCTTCAATTCCCTCAGATATGCAGCATGATAAACTGCCTTATGACAGTTTCTGGCTATCAGGATGTGACCATTCCTTTTTACAGAGGCAGAAACAGCTGCCAGAATTGCTCCTGTGCTTCCATTGATACAGTAAAAGCTCTCTTTTACTCCATAAAGGCGGGCAGCTTCCTCCTGCGCTGTTTTCAGTATATCCACAGGATGATGAAGATTATCAAAGCCTGCAATTTCCGTAATATCTTTCTGTACAGGAAAATCCCCTGCCACAGACAGGGGATTTCTCTTATGTCCCGGCATGTGAAAGGGATAGAAATCAGATTTCCCATACTCTTCCAGTTTTTTATGTAATCTGTCCATAGATTTCCTCTCATTTCTTAAATGAGGATATTATACCATTAATCCAGGGCAGATGTCATCATGCCAGTTTTTTCTTAACATTTTTTACAAAATATTTATAATTTGATTTTGCTCATTGCTGCTTTGTCGCATACAACTGTCACATCATTATGAAGCTGAAGGATAGAAGCCGGTACTTCAGGGGTGATCGGGCCGGTAAATGCTTTTGCAATGATGTCTGCCTTACCTTCACCAGATGCTACCAGAAGGATCTTCTTTGCTCTCATGATTGTTCCGATTCCCATTGTATATGCCTGACGCGGAACATCCTCTTCTTTTTCAAAGAATCTCTTGTTTGCTTCAATTGTACTTTCTGTCAGATCTACACACTGTGTATTTTTGCAGAATTCACTTGCAGGCTCGTTGAATCCGATATGTCCGTTATGTCCGATTCCCAGAAGCTGAAGATCAACTCCACCTGTAGCTGCAACGACTTCATCATACTCACGACATGCTTTTTCGCTGTCCGGCTCCAGACCATTTGGAACGAAGGTTCTGCTCTTATCGATATTTACATGATCAAACAGATGAGAGTTCATAAAATAACGATAACTCTGGTCATTATCTCCGGAAAGACCTTTATATTCGTCAAGGTTTACACTGGTTACCTGTGAGAAATCAAGATCGCCTTTTTTGTACCATTCTACCAGCTGTGCATAAGTTCCCTCCGGTGAAGAACCTGTAGCAAGTCCCAGAACACAGTCCGGTTTCATGATGATCTGAGCGGAAATAATATTCGCTGCGATACGGCTCATTGCCTTGTAATCTTCTCCACAATAAAATTTCATTGAAAAAACCTCCTTTAATTATGTTTTATTTTCAGGACAGCTTCCTACATCAGTCTGAGAAGCATATCTCCTGTACCTACATTATAACCGCTTGTGGCATAAATTCCATTTAATTTTTCAGATGTTACGATAATAAGCGGAAGTTTTTCATGATCCACATACATTCTTCTTCCCAGAAGCTCAATATGATCTGCAAAACAGTCAAAATATACCCGAATCTCAGGGAACATGGACAGGGCTTTGCTGATCGTCGGATCCTTCAGAGCAGCCTGACTCTGCACCACAAACAGGATTCTGGAGCATATTTTCCGGAATTCCTCCGGCTGCTCCATCATCTCATTCAGGATGTGCTCGGTAGGTTCTCTGCTTTCTTCCAGGAACATCAGGATATGTTTTCCATCTGCTGTAAGCGCAGAAGCCAGTACCGTTTCATTTCCGTTCTCATCTTTACGAAGCTGAAATTCCGGAAGTTCAATATTTTCAAGCATATCTTCCAGATCTGCATGACGCAGGATCAGTGAAATTTCTTTTTTCTCTCCTGCATTCATAGAAAAATGATACACATAGGCAAACATATTTCCGTTAGGAAGACGATTGGAGGTAATGATCCTGTATTGTCCCGCTTCCAGCTCTGTCTCCATAGAATTTCCGTTCCATTCCAGACCGCCCAGCCGAAGCGACGTATAAGTTCCATTTGTAAGCTTTGCCATGGACCAGTTCTGGAAATATTTCCACTGAGTTCCATCCTCTGCCTTCAGCACAGCACAGCAATTCTTTTCTGCCTCCGGAAGCACAGGAACAAATTTTCCATTTTCTCTGTATTCCATGGAGCGGTCTTCCGGATTCAGCCTTGCCGGAATTCCCAGCGTCCTTGCAATAGCCACAAAGAGAATTTTCTTTGACAATGGACTTCCCACTGCTGTTTTCAGACAGCCTGCCGGTGTCGTGATCACGCTTGCTCTTTCTCTTTCCGGAAGTGAGGTGATCCTTTCGTCCACTTCTGTCCAGATGGATGCAGGATCCTCACGGAAACGAAGCTTCTCTTCCTCAGAAAAAGCCTCTTCCACAGCTTCTCTGTACTTCATCAGAACCTCATCATCCACACGGGGATTGAGAACATACTTTACAAAAACAGAATGTTCCAGTTCTTCCTCATAAGGCATGGCATAGCGCAGATGCTCCTCCAGCACCTCTGCCCTGCAGTCTGTCCGGTCTTTTTCCGTCAGGACATTGAGCAGCTCTTCTCTTAAAAGGCTTTCCTCTTCATCCTCTGTATTTTCTCCAGTAAAGCTTCCCTGAAGAAACTTTTCACATTCCGGATTTACCCAGTTTTCTGTTTTGGCCATTCTTCTGGCTGCTGCCTTTTCCAGGCGGAGATTTCCCTCGGCTGTCTGCTCCGGAGAAGGCATATCTGTATTCACCGGAGTATCTACCGGTGCGATCATATCAACAGCTTCCCAACATTCTTCCTGCGGAGTATTTTTTCCAAAAATCACCTGTATCTGTTTCTGCTTTCTGGTATCTGCAAAAACACACTCACACTGTCCGTCTCTGGATATCTGCACTGCAAGACTTCCAAGCCCTGTGGTAAAACTACATGTTCCATCTTCTCCGGTAACACCTTCTGCCACAGGAGAAAGTTCTGCATAATTCAGAACCTGGAAAGAAATTGCTGCTCCGGAAACCGGTCTGTCATCCTCATCTGCAACCTTTACCGTAAATTCTGTCACTGCAGCATAACGAGAAAGCTCATTGAGCATGGTCACCATTCCGTCTTTTCCGATTTTTTCCTCTCCGGACTCTGCCTGGTCAAACCAGCGGGAATGAACCATCATCGCTCTGGAAGAAGCATTGGTAAACCATCCTTTATTCAGAATAGGAAGAGGTTCACAGGCTCCCAGGAAATACCATGTTCCATCATTCCAGATTTCTACCCATGCATGGTTATCATCACAGTGCGACCATTTTGGTGCATACACCTGACGGGAAGGAATTCCTATGCTTCTCATGGCATTTACAGTAAATACGGATTCCTCTCCGCAGCGTCCGTTTCCTCTCCGGTAAACGGTAAGAGCGGAAAGAGTTCTTTCATCTGTACAGTGATAGGTTGCTTCCTGAGCACACCAGTAGTTAACCTCAATAGCAGCCTTTTTTCTGTCGCATCCGGAAAGAAGGGAAGCATTTCCGTTCTCTTCCATAAACTTTCCGATTTCTTCCGCAAACAGAGCTCTGCACGGTGCGATCTCTTCCTCATTTACCCGGTGATATAATACATAGTTCAGATAAATTTCTTCCGGAAGAGAACGAACGCCTTCTGACTCCTTCCATACCCTTACACTGTTCTGTGCATAATCAAGAAATATCTCAAAAGGATAATTTCCCATATCACTGCACGGCATGGTCATATAAAGATATTTTAAAGCAAGCGCTGTTTCTTCATCCTGCTTTGCGATCTTGTTATCTGTTTCCTCAAATACACCGGGAAACTGTGCTTTTACTTTTTCGTATCCACTCAGGATATACTCCCGGCTTTCTTTCAGAAATTCACTCATATCTTTCCTTTCCTGCCTGCACCTTACAGGCAAAGAAGACAGCAGGCTTATTTTCCCTCAAACTGGTCAAGGACCTGTCTTGCCTCACGGATTGCGTTCTCATCCGTTCTCCATACTTCAAATTCGCTGAGAGAAGGAAGCCCCATATTTACTCCTTCTTTTCGGTATTTCATCTCACTGTCCAGTGTTTTTTTGCCGGACATATGGAAGGCAGTGGCTCCTGTTTTCGGGTATACTTCACGGATCACTTCTGCATTTACTCCGCTGCCTACCTGGACCCGAATTCTTCCTGCACTTTTTTCCACCAGGTCCTTCAAAAGCTCAGTTCCAAGTGTACATACATTTTTCTGTCCGGAGGTAAGGATCGTATCAATGCCCAGAGAAATGGCCTGTTCCATTGTCTCATAAGGATCTGCGCACACATCAAAGGCGCGGTGGAGTGTCACTGACATTCCTTCTGCTTCCTCCATCAGAATCTTCATCTGCTCCATATTCATGGTTCCATCCGGATTCAGACAGCCGATCACAACACCCTCTGCTCCAAGCTTTTTATATTCTCTTACAGCTTCACGGATCAGTATAAATTCTTCCTCTGTATAGCAGAAATCTCCAAATCTTGGACGGATCAGCACATGGATCCTGATATCTGTATGTTTTCTGATCTCCTGAAACAGCCATGGATTCGGTGTTGTTCCTCCGATCACAAGACTGCCGCACAGCTCCAGACGGCTGGCGCCGCCTCTTGCTGCTGCCAGAGCAGATTCTACAGAATCCACACAGGCCTCTAAAATAAAATCAGTCATAATATCTTACTCTTCCCCCCTTCTTTTTTCTCTATCTGCACATTTCTTTTTTCTCAGATCAGCCTTACTCCGGATGCTTCCAGAGTGTTGACAATGGTATCATCCGGATACTCGTCTGTTACGATCCCGTTAATATCATCAAAATGTGCAAATTTATATGAATCATTAAAATAGAATTTTTCTTTTTCCATCACAACGTACTTATGTCTGCTGCTGTGGATCACTGCTTTTTTTGTCAGACCGTCCTCTACCCCCAGAGTTGTAACAGTAAGATCCACCATATCTACACCGCAGCTTCCAAGAAAGGCTCTGTCAAAGCTGTACTGCTTCAGAACTTCGATCGTTGCTGCCCCCATAAATCCATTCACACCCTGATACATGGTTCCTCCTGTGCCGATCACAGTGATCATCGGATTCTGTACCAGGATCTGCATGATATCGATCATGTTCGTAACGACGACGATTCTCATTCTCGATGCAGCCAGAAGCTTTGCCAGTTCAATATTTGTAGTAGAAATATCAAGAAAAATCGTCTCATTACTTTTGATAAGCCCCATGGCTTTTTCTGCAATGATCTTCTTTTTATCCAGATGATAATTTCGTCTGTCGATCACGTCCCTCTGGAGAGGATAATCCTGAGACATGATCGCCCCTCCATAGGTCCGTTTCAGTTTGCCTGCATTTTCCAGGGTCTTCAGATCCTTTCGGATGCAGTCCTCAGACACCTGGAATTTTTCACTAAGTTCTTTTACTTTAACCTTCCCCTTGTCCTGAAGGCACATGATGATAGCACTTTGTCTTTCTTCTGTAAACATAAAGTACCTCCTTTCATTTAAGAGGAGTTTTTTCTTTATTCTTCTGTAAGAGTTACATCAAGCACGGTATCTGTCTGATCCGGAAGAACAGGATCCAGTCCCAGATCTGCAAATACAATATCCGGATAATCGCTGTGTACCCAGCTGTTGGATACCGGAACCTCTGCTCCGGATGCCAGATATCGGATTGCCTTTAAACGGTCCTTCGGAACCCCCAGAAGAGGTACCGGACCAATCGTATTCTCAAAAAGATGGAAATATAAATGATTTCCTTTAGATGTAATGCGTCCGTAATCCGGTTTATCCAGCTGAGACTTACCACATCCGTAAATACTCTCTCCGTTTTTCTTCATCCATCTGCCGATCTCCTGAAGGATCTTCATGGATTCCTCAGGAATATTTCCTCTGGCGTCCGGTCCTACATTAAGGATCAGGTTTCCACCCTTGGACACACATTCCACCAGCTTTTTGATCAGCATAGAAGCCGGTTTATAGAAATGGTCTGTTGCGCAGTATCCCCAGTGATTGTTCATGGTAAAACATGCTTCCCAGGCAATGTCATTTCCCTCTGCATCCTGAATTCCATTTGGCGGGATCATCTGCTCCGGACTTACAAAATCTCCATGATATGGAGTCGGCTTACATTCTGCCAGTGATCCGTAACCTTCTCCACTTACTTCCAGACGGTTGTCAATGATCACCTCCGGCTGAAGGCTGCGTACCATGTTCATAAGCTCTGTTGCCTTCCATGCCTCTCCCCTGAGATTATCATAGGAGAAATCAAACCAGAGGATATCTATCTTTCCGTAATTGGTACAGATTTCACGGATCTGATTGTGCATATATGTCAGATAATTATCAAAATTACGGTTGTCATTTTTGTATGCCGGATTATTTCTCATTGGATGCTGTCTGTCTCCATAATGAGGGTAATCATCGTGATACCAGTCAATGATGGTAAAATAAATACCAACCTTCAATCCTTCTGCGCGTACCGCTTCTACATATTCTTTTACAAGGTCACGTCCGCATTTGGTATTTGTGGATTTAAAATCTGTATACTGGCTGTCAAAAAGGCAGAATCCGTCATGATGCTTTGCTGTCAGAACTACATATTTCATTCCGGCTTCCTTTGCTGCGCGGGCCCAGGCTCTCGGATCGTAATCAACGGGGTCAAACTCATCAAAGTATTTCATATACTCTTCTTTTGTGATCTCTTCCTCGCTTCTTACCCACTCGCCTCTGGCAGGAATGGAATACAGCCCCCAGTGGATGAACATTCCAAATCTTGCGTCAAGGTACCATTCCATTCTTTTGTTGTACTCTTCTCTGTTAAATGTGTACATGGCCTTCCTCCTGTAGGAAATTTATTTTGTTGTCTCCTGAATATCCGGATAGTGACATTTTACAATATGTCCCGGTGCAATCTCTACCGGCTGCGGACGCTCACATTTACATTTTTCTGTGCAGTGAGGACATCTTGTATGGAACAGACATCCGCTTGGCGGATTACTTGGGCTTGGAAGATCACCCTGAAGGATGATACGGCTGGATTTCTTCTCCGGATCCGGGATCGGAACTGCAGAGAGAAGTGCTCTTGTATACGGATGTCTTGGATTTGCATAAAGTTCTTTTTTCGGCGCTGTCTCTACAATTGTTCCAAGATACATTACACCGATTCTGTCTGAAATCATCTCGACTACACTAAGGTCATGAGAGATAAACAGATAGGTAAGGTTATAATCCTTCTGCAGCTGCTGCAGAAGATTCAGTACCTGTGCCTGGATAGAAACATCCAGTGCAGATACCGGCTCATCGGCAATGATCAGCTTCGGCTGTACGGTAAGCGCTCTGGCAATACCGATACGCTGACGCTGGCCGCCGGAAAACTCATGAGGATAACGTTCTCCGTGAGAAGGACTTAAGCCTACGACGCCAAGCAGCTCATGGACTTTTTTCAGTCTCTCTCCTGCAGTCATGTTGGTATGGATCAGGAGAGGCTCTCCGATCAGATCCTGTACCTTCATTCTCGGGTTCAGAGATCCATAAGGATCCTGGAATACCATCTGGATCTCAGATCTTAAAGGACGCATCTCATTGTCAGAGATTTTTGAAATATCCTTACCCTGGAACCAGATCTCACCCTGATCCGGTGTAATCAGATGATCGATCAGTTTACCGGTTGTGGATTTACCACAGCCGGACTCTCCTACCAGAGAGAAAGTTTCTCCCGGCATAATGTCAAAGGAAACGTCGTTTACGGCATGAACGAATTTTTTCTTGCCGAACATCCCCTTATTTGCAGAAAATGTTTTTGATATATTTTTTACAGATACTAATGCTTCGCTCATGACCGATCACGCCTCCTTTCCAAGTTCTTTAAAATGATGACATCTGCATTTATGGATGCCGTTTACAACCTCAAGCTCCGGTTCCTTTTCTCTGCAGATATCTGTTGCATACTTACATCTCGGTGCAAATTTACACCCCTTTGGCATAACGGAAAGATCCGGTACACTGCCCGGGATAGACGGAAGAGATTCCACTCCGCTGCCAAGCTTCGGTACAGAAGCGATCAGCCCCTGTGTATAAGGATGCTTCGGAGCTGCAAACAGTTCTTTTACCGGAGCTTCCTCCACAATACGTCCTGCATACATAACGACCACGCGGCTGCACATTTCCGCAACGACGCCAAGGTCATGTGTGATCATCAGGATACCTGTATTTTTCTTTTCACGGATTTCTTCCATCAGTTCCAGAATCTGCGCCTGAATGGTAACGTCAAGGGCTGTGGTCGGCTCATCGGCAATCAGAAGTTCCGGTTCACAGGACATCGCCATTGCGATCATAACACGTTGGCACATGCCGCCGGAAAGCTGATGAGGATAGCTTTTCAGAGTCATTTCCGGCTCTGGGATACCTACGGATTTCAGTACGTCAAATGCTCTCTGATGCGCCTGCTCCTTGCTGAAATCATTGTGAAGGAGGATTGCCTCAGTAAGCTGTTTCTCGATTTTCATACATGGATTCAGGGAGTTCATTGGCTCCTGGAAGATCATTGCCACTTCTCTTCCGCGGATATTTCTCATTCCCTTTTTATCTTCTTTGAGAAGGTCTGTTCCATTCAGGATCACTTCTCCGTTGGATATCTTACTGTTTCTCGCCAGAAGACGCATAACGGACAGGGAGGTAACGGATTTACCGCATCCGGACTCTCCTACCAGACCAAGGATTTCTCCTCTGTTAATGGAAAAGGATACATTATTTACCGCTGTTACCCATGTCTTGTCCCGCTTGAATTCTGTGCGGAGATTTTTTACTTCTAATAATTTTTCTGCCATGGTTTCTCCCTCCTAGTTCATCTTCGGATCCAGAGTATCTCTGAGTCCATCGCCCAGCAGGTTAAATGCCAGAACGGTAAGGAAGATCAGAATACCCGGAAACAGTACCATATGAGGAGCTGTGTTCAGGTAGTTACGTCCAAGTGAAAGCATAGCACCCCAGTCCGGCTCTGTAACATTTGCTCCAAATCCCAGGAAGCTAAGAGAAGATGCAGCCAGGATCGCAGTACCAATACGCATGGTAAAGTTTACGATCATAGACTGGATTGTTCCCGGGAATACATGTACAAACAGGATTCGGCTGTTTTTACATCCCAGGGAACGGGCAACCTCCACATAGAGGGACTGCTTAACAGAAATCGTTGCGCTTCGTATGATGCGGGCAAAGGACGGCACCGTAAACACTGCAACAGCGATCATAACGTTCACCATACCAGGTCCGATGATAGCAACGACTGCAATTGCAAGAAGGATGTCCGGGAAAGCAAAAAGTACATCACAGCATCTCATGATCAGGGAATCTACAAACCCGCCATAGAAACCTGCGATCAGTCCCAAAACAACTCCGCCTGCTGTTCCGATCACTGTAGCGATTAGCGCACAGGAAAGAGATAATCTGGAACCTACCATCAGACGGCTGAATACGTCCTGACCAAATTCGTCAGTACCCCAGATATGAGCAGCACTTGGTCCCTGAAGAAGGGCTGTGTAATCCGGCTGGTCCGGTGCATAAGGAACTACAAACGGCGCGATGATCGCCATTAAGATAATAAACAATATAAAAATAAGAGAAACCACTGCTGTTTTACGCTTCATAAACTTTTTGGTAAATTCTTTTACCTTACTCTGCGCTTTAGGAAGCTCTTCAGCAGCAGCAAATTTGTTCTGGTCTAAATTTGTATTTGTCTGTGCCATATTTTTTCCTCCTAGTTATAGCGAATTTTCGGGTTGATCACTCCATAGAGAACGTCCACGATCAGGTTGATCACAATATACTCTGCCGCAAAGAAAAGAAGCAGGGCCTGTACTACCTTATAATCACGGAAGTTAATGGAATCTACCAGAAGACGGCCAAGGCCCGGAATGGAGAATACAGTTTCTGCCATAACGGAACCGGAAAGAAGACCGCCGATCTGAAGTCCGGCAACAGTGATGATCTCAATCAGAGAGTTTTTAAATGCATGACGCATAACGACAAGGGTTTCCTTTAAGCCTTTTGCGCGGGCCGTACGTACATAATCCTCACGCATGGTTTCCAGCATGGTAGATCTTGTAAATCTTCCAAGCACAGCCATAATTCCGGCTCCCATGGTAAGGGATGGAAGTATGTAACTCTGCCAGGAATCCAGACCTCCTGTCGGCAGCCAGTTAAGAGCAACCGAAAATCCCTGTATCAATTCCAATCCCAGCCAGAAGCTTGGAACGGATATACCTGAAATCGCAATGATCATTCCGATATAATCAAGAGATCTTCCATGGAATACCGCTGAAATGATACCAAGGGCAATTCCAATGATCGTTGCCCAGATCATGGCGGATATTGTCAGCATAATTGTCGGTTTCATTCTTGGAGCGATTGTCTCAACAACAGTTTTTCCGTTTTTTACAGAATCTCCAAGATCTCCTGTAAAAAGACCTTTCATGTAATTTCCGTACTGAACAAGCAGAGGATCGTTTAATCCCAGCTGTTCTCTTACTACTTCTACATCTTCTTTTGTTGCATCCTGACCTGCGATCATTCTGGCCGGATCGCCCGGAATCATGTGGATGAACATAAATACCACAAATGAAATTACAAGCAGGAGTGGGATTGCGCTTACTACACGCTTACAAAAATATTTACCCATCGTATTACCTCCAGTCTGATAGTTATAAAAATTCTTTTCTGTGTCATATACCGCACAGGAAAAGAAACTGCCGTCCGCACATCTGTGAATGGTCACAGACGGCTGAACGGCAGTTTCCTATTCAGAACGTCTTCGTTCTGTCATATTTCGCTGCGGCGCCTGTCGCCCCAGTTATCTATTCATTTTTATATCTGTATTCCTTACTGTGCAAGCTCTGCATGTGTAAAGTTAAATGCTCCGTCCGGAGATACATATGCGCCTGACAGATAAGATTTTGCTGCATACAGAATCTGATCGTTTCCAAGGAAGAGCCACGGAGCTGCTTCCCATGCGATTGTCTGTGCTTCGCCGTAGATCTCAGCCTGTTTATCCGGATCAGCGGTTGCAAGACCTTCGTCAAGAAGCTTATCAAAGTCTTCGTTTACATAGTATGCAGTGTTAGCACTTGTAGGAGGTACCATGCTGCTGTGAAGCAGAGAACGAACAGATCCGTCCATAGTAAAGTCAGATGCAGACCAGTTTACATACCACATATTGATCTCTGCGTCTTCTTTTTCTACATAGATCTTGTCACTGATCGTAGCCGGTTCCATTGGAAGAACTTCTACATCAATGTTGATCTGGGAAAGCATCTGTTTAATGAATGTCATACCCTTAACTTCCTGAGTTGTATTGTCTCCCCAGAGAGTAAGCTTGAATCCGTCTTCATAACCAGCTTCTTTCATAAGCTCTTTTGCTTTTTCTACGTCATAAGTATAAGGAGTCTGCTCCTTGTATCCTCCGATAATGGAAGGAACGATAGAGGTTGCAGGTTTTGCATATCCGGAATACATCAGCTGAATGTATGCATCTTTATCGATAGCATAGTTCATAGCCTGACGTACTTTTTCATCTTTCAGTTCCGGAAGATCCATGTTCAGAGTTACATATCTCATGATATTGGAATCTGCTGCAAGAACATTTACATCGTCATTGCTCTGGATTGCTGCGATCTGATCTGCAGGCATCGGATAAACAAGATCTGCCTCGCCGGTCTGCAGCATAGCGGTACGGGAACCTGCCTCTGGTACCTCTTTAATGGTAACAGTATCTACAGAAGCTTTTTCTCCCCAGTAATCTTCATTGCGTTCAAAGGTTGTATGATCTCCCTCTTCCCACTCTGTACAGATGAACGGGCCTGTTCCTACCGGATGGTTCATGATATCATTACCATATTCCTCAAGAGCAGCCGGGCTGATCATGCAGAACTGGCTCATACGGTTGATAAACGGAGACCATGCTTCTGCAAGCTTAAATACAACTGTATAATCATCCGGTGTTTCAATGCTCTCTACACGGAATTTCTCTGTTCCATCCGGCTGAGCTACAACATAAGTTCTTCTCTGACGAAGCTTGTTCTCCGGATCAATGATACGCTCATAGTTTGCAACTACAGCTGCTGCGTTAAAGTCTGTTCCATCGGAGAACTTAACGCCCTCACGCAGATGGAAAGTATAAGTAAGAGAATCCTCAGAAACCTCCCAGGATTCTGCCAGCTGTCCTTCCAGCTCCTGATCTTTATTAAATGCTACCAGCATTTCATAGCATCCGCGGGTTGCAGAAATTGCGTTGGTATCCGGAATGTTTGCCGGGTCCATGGAGCTTACGCTTCCCTCAATAGCGATCACCAGATCGTTATCACCGGATTTTGCGTCTGTGTTTGTTGCCTTTACTGCGTATCCGTCTTCTGCCGCTGCGAATACTGTTGTGCCCATAGACAGAGTCATAACGCCTGCCAGAAGGGCTGCGAGAACTTTTTTGCGATTCTTCATAAGTCTCTCTCCTTTTTCTTGGTATATTTGTTAATAAGTTACAATTTCGTTATGAAATACGGGTACAAAAAAAGCATCTCTTATTTTTTGCGTTTTGCAATGTTCTTATTAATCTAATCCGAATCCAAACATGCTCCTTTGCATACTCATAAAAATGCTTCTCTTAACTTGATGTACTCAGTATAACAATATTCTACATATTTGTCAATGATTTTTTATCATTTTTTATTGATTTTTATTGTTTTGTCCAGTTTTCGTGTATCAAATAAGTGGAAACGCGCTAAAACAATACAAATCAAATTGTTTTCTTTTGTCATAAGAGCCAGATACATCCGATTATGGAAAAATACACAAAAACGGACCGAAGATTATCTCTCCGGTCCAGATTCTTTCATACTTTAAATCGGTATCCCACTCCCCAGATTGTCTCAATATACTGAGGTTTCGCGGTATTAAATTCAATTTTTTCTCTGATCTTTTTGATATGGACAGTGACCGTGGCAATATCTCCCACAGATTCCATTGCCCAGATTTTCCGGAACAGCTCGTCTTTGGTAAACACACGGTTTGGATTTTCTGCAAGGAAAGTAAGAAGATCAAATTCCTTGGTCGTAAAAGTAGTCTCCTCTCCGTTTACCCAGACGCGCCGTGCCGTCTTGTCGATCTTGATGCCACGGATCTCAATGATATCATTCTTCACTGCACTGGAGCCTACCAGACGGTTATAACGTTCCATATGTGCCTTCACCCTTGCCACCAGTTCACTGGGGCTGAAAGGCTTGGTCATATAATCATCCGCCCCAAGCCCAAGACCACGGATCTTGTCAATGTCATCTTTTTTGGCAGAGACCATAATGATCGGTGTGTTTTTTTCCTGACGGACCTGTTTGCAGATATCAAATCCATCCACCTCAGGAAGCATCAGATCCAGAATGATCAGATCATATTCTTCCTTCATGGCTTTTTCCAGTCCTGTATCTCCTCTGTTTGCAATTTCCACTTCAAATCCGGAAAGCTCCAGATAGTCTTTTTCAAGGTCTGCAATCGCCTCTTCGTCTTCAATGATCAGTATCTTGCTCATTTCATTGGTACCTCCTGATATTTTCTCAAAACAAAATACATAATGGTTCCGATTCCTTCACGGCTGGTAGCCCAGACTTTTCCTCCGTGATCCTCCATGATCTTACGAACAATAGAAAGTCCGATACCACTTCCCCCTTTTGAGGAATTTCTGGAAACATCCGTCCGGTAAAAACGGTCAAAAATAAATGACAGATCCTTGGATGCAATGCCTTTCCCATTATCTTCGATCTCCACCTGTACAAAGTCTCCCACATCCTTCACCCGGATCTGGATCACACCTTTTTCCTTATCCATATATTTAATGGCATTTCCAATGATATTATGGATCACGCGGCGAATCTGTTCTCCATCTGCAATCACCTGGACACTTCTGTCTACATAATTGGCGTAATAAAGCTGAATACCTCTTGTTTCCAGTTCCAGTCCGACCTCCTCTGCACAGTCCGAGAAATAATCATCTACATTCAGCTTACTGAACGTGTATGGAATACGATTTGTATCGATTTTGGAATAAAAGGTCAGTTCATTGATCAAATGATCCATTTCATTTGTCTTATTATAAATTGTCCTTACATAGCGGTCCATTTTTTCCGGAGTGTCCGCCACTCCGTCCATAATTCCTTCTACATATCCTTTTACCGCAGTGATCGGAGTTTTCAGGTCATGGGAAATATTGCTGATCAGCTCCTTGTTTTCTTTATCAAGGATGATCTTCTCTTCTGCAGATTTCTTCAGTCTTCGCCTCATTTCCTCAAAATCCCGGCAAAGTTCAGAAAATTCATCTGTCCCCTCTACGTCCAGTACAAAATCGAGATTTCCCTCTTTGATATTCTGGGTAGCCTTACGAAGCTTCACAAGTGGAGTTGCGACACTTCTGTATATCCATAATCCCACAGACAGTCCGGTAAACACAAGAATCACAAGCGCAGAAACGAAGAGATCCTTCGTCATGATCTGTATGCCGTCATCGCTGGATTCTGAATCAGCGATGGTAATACCGTAATCATAGTCATAAGAAGCTTCCTGTGATTCTTTCGCCTTTTCCATATTACGGTTCTGTGATTCTCGGAATCCATGAAGGGTGGCAGCAGACAAAAGAAGGGGGACCAGAATGATCATCAGAAAACCAACTATGATCCTTGTCCGTAATTTCATAACATATCCCTCTTTCTTTTTCAATATAAAAAGAACGCAGGGCAGCAAAATCAGATTTTTACTGCCTGTGCGTTCATTATATCACATCGTCAGATTTCTATGTCTAAATTTTCTATAAAATCATCTTACAGATATTTTTTCAGAGCTTCCACCTTATCCAGTTTTTCCCATGGAAGATCTACATCTGTACGTCCAAAATGACCATATGCTGCTGTCTGTTTGTAGATTGGTCTTCTTAAGTCAAGCATACAGATGATTCCTGCCGGACGAAGGTCAAAGTTATCACGGATAATCTCAACCAGTTTTGTATCAGAAAGCTTACCTGTTCCAAAAGTCTCTACATTGATGGAAGTCGGCTGAGCCACACCGATCGCATAGGAAAGCTGGATCTCACATTTATCAGCAAGTCCTGCTGCAACAATGTTCTTCGCAACATAACGAGCTGCATATGCTGCAGAACGGTCAACCTTGGTGCAGTCTTTTCCGGAAAAAGCTCCGCCGCCGTGACGTCCGGTTCCGCCGTAGGTATCTACGATGATCTTACGTCCGGTGAGACCACTGTCTCCGTGAGGTCCTCCGATAACAAAACGTCCTGTAGGGTTAATGAAATACTTGGTATTCTCATCTACCATATCTGCCGGAATGATCGCGTCAAATACATATTTCTTAATGTCCTCATGAATCTGCTCCTGAGTCACTTCCGGATCATGCTGCGTTGAGCATACAACCGCGTCAATACGGATCGGTTTGCCTGCCTCATCATACTCTACTGTTACCTGTGTTTTTCCATCAGGTCTTAAGTAGCTGAGAGTTCCGTCCTTACGGATCTTCGTAAGCTGGCGTGCAAGCTTATGTGCCATATTGATTGCATAAGGCATGTATTCCTCAGTCTCGTTGGAAGCATAGCCGAACTGGATTCCCTGATCTCCCGCACCGATAGCGTCAATCTCGTCCTCGCCCATTTTTGCTTCCAGAGCCTTGTCCACACCAAGAGCAATATCTGCAGACTGCTCATCGATGGCAGTGATCACTGCACAGGTCTCTGCGTCAAAACCATATTTGCCGCGGGTATAACCGATTTCTCTGACTGTATCCCTTACAATTTTCTGGATATCCACATAAGCGTTTGTGGTAATCTCACCCATAACAAGAACAAGACCTGTAGTCGTTGCTGTCTCGCAAGCCACACGGCTCATAGGATCCTGCTCGATAAGCGCATCAAGAATGGCATCGGAAATGGCATCGCACATTTTGTCCGGATGACCTTCTGTTACTGATTCAGAGGTAAATAAAATTTTCTCCATTGTTTTTTTCCTTTCTTTTCTGACAAAAAAACAGCCCGAATAATCGGACTGTCTGAATTTATCTTTCAATCCTCTTATTGTTCGATCACTCGCTCAGGTTGGCACCTTCCTCCAAGGAGGGGTTGCCGTGGCTTCGCAGATCCTTTGTATCTCCACCACTCTGAATAAAAGGCCATTTTTATTTACTTTGTAACAAACCATACGATATACTTATTTATTCTTTTTGTCAAGAATAAATCTATGAACATTTTATGAATAGAATCAAACGAGTAACTGTTCACACCAGAAATCATCCCACACGAAGACGGAATTTCTGGATTTCCTTCTCGCTGGAAACCTTTTCAATTTCAGCGCCCAGACTTCTCAGCTTCTCTTCAAAATTCTCATAGCCTCGCTGGATATAAACAATATCATCGACAACCGTTATGCCGTCTGCTGCCAGCCCTGCGATCACCAGCGCCGCACCGGCACGAAGATCCGGAGCACTGACTCTTGCGCCTGTCAGCTTACGCACACCGTCAATGATGGCGGAATTTCCTTCCACCTTGATATTTGCGCCCATTCTGGACAGCTCGTCCGCATATTTGAAACGGTTCTCAAAAATACTCTCCGTAACAATACTGGTTCCTTCCGCAAGTGTAAGTGTAACTGCGATCTGCGGCTGCATATCCGTCGGATATCCCGGATAGGGAAGTGTCTTTACATGAGTTCTGTGAAGTCTCTTTGCTGCACGTACGCGTACTGCATCGTCAAATTCCTCTACCTCACAGCCGATTTCCTCAAGCTTGGCAGTCGTTGCCTCCAGATGCTTGGGAATGACATTTTTTACAGTAACATCACCGCCGGTAGCTGCTGCAGCGAACATAAAGGTCCCTGCCTCGATCTGATCCGGAATGATGGAATATTCGGTACGATGAAGCTTCTCCACACCCTTGATGCGGATCACGTCTGTTCCCGCGCCTTTGATGTTCGCTCCCATGCTGTTCAGGAAGTTGGCAACATCTACGACATGAGGCTCTCTTGCCGCATTCTCGATAATCGTACGTCCCGGAGCCATAGATGCAGCCATCATAATATTAATGGTTGCCCCTACAGAAACCACATCAAGGAAAATATGGCTTCCATGAAGATTCTCTGCTCTGGCAACGATCGCGCCATGGACGATCTTTACATCTGCTCCAAGAGCACGGAATCCTTTCAGATGCTGATCGATCGGACGGCTTCCGATATTGCATCCTCCCGGAAGCGGTACCTCTGCATGCTTGTATTTACCAAGCAGAGCACCCAGAAGATAATAAGACGCACGAATCTTTTTGATATATTCATAATCAACACTGATATCCGCAATGGTAGATCCGTTGATCTTTACTGTAGATCTGTTGATTCGTTCTACCTGTGCTCCAATCCCTGCGATTGCTTCCAGTAAAACATTGATGTCTCTTACGTCAGGCAGGTTCTCAATTAATATGGTATCATCCGTCATAATAGCAGCCGAAAGTATTGCAAGCGCCGCATTTTTGGCACCGCCGATCTCTACTTCACCTACTAACGGATTGCCTCCTTTAATCACATACTGTTCCATAAAACACCTCTATAATTATTTTTACTCCGTAAACCGAAGCAAACGCCAGAAATATCTGATTCCAATAAAAAAAATATTATCTTAAAATGTTCAATATCGTATTATAACACATTTTTAACATTTGTAAATAAAAATTTCACTGTCTCTGTCTGCTCCTGATGTGCGTCATGCACAACAGTTACCTTATTTCTGTATCCAGTTCACTTAAAACTGCCTGCAGACATGCCTCCAGATCTTTTCCTTCTTCATCCACTACAATATCTGCATATTTCTCATACAAAGGCGTTCTCTCCCTGTAAAGGTCCTCCAGCGTCTGTCCCTTCTTCAGAAGGACGCCTCTTCCCTTCAGGTTTCCCAGACGCCTCGAAAGCGGCTTTAACGGCAGCTTCAAATAAACTACGGTTCCTATGGATTTCAGATGCTCCATTGCCTCCTGACAGTAAACCACACTTCCTCCTGTGGCAATCACTGTTTCCTCTGTTTCAATTGAAGCATTAACCCGATTTTCAATCTCTTGAAATCCGTCATTTCCTTCCTGGGATATGATCTGGTGAAGTTTCCTTTTTTCCTGTTTCTGGATCAGAAGATCTGAATCAAGAAACTGATATCCCAGAATTTTTGCAAGAACAACTCCTATCGTGCTTTTTCCTGCACCGGGCATTCCGATCAATATGATATTTTTCATATGTTTTATTGCCTTCCAGATAAAGTATTTGCAATTTACAGGATTTTATTTTACCATAAAAAGCCTTATTCTGCAATCCCCAGAGGTTTTCATGGGTTTTTATGCGGTTTTCAACGTTTTTTTCGCTTATTTTTCACTTTCTTTACACTATATCCAAATGTTCCCAGTTT